>JAABUN010000463.1_pt1 | contig 105493 bp, 75 predicted proteins | sample 5559311 | NCBI WGS metagenome assembly JAABUN01 (sample SAMN10711877, study PRJNA513370) | rock metagenome | isolation source: Antarctica rocks | place: Antarctica: Victoria Land, Siegfried Peak sud | reverse complement strand
CGGCGGCTCAGCATGACAATTCCGTACGCCGATGGCCGACCACCGAGGATCTGTCATGCTGAGCCGCCGCGAAGCATCCGCGCCCGCCACGCCAGGGCCACCTGCCATATCACCCTGCCCACTCGCGCAAGATTCTAAACCTCACCCAGGCCTACCGCCGCGCGCACGGGCACCGTGCTGACGGGGGATTATCCCCGCGCCAGCACCTCGGGATTCACGATCGATCGCGGGCGCTCCCCTCTGATGACGGCGAGCAAATTGGCGGCGGCGAATTCGGCCATCTTGTCGCGCGTGGCGACCGTCGAGGAGGCGGTGTGGGGGACGATCAGCGCGTTCGGCAGGGCGAGCAGCGGATGATCCGCCGCGATCGGCTCGGGGTCGGTCACGTCGAGGGCCGCGCCGCCGATCTCGCCATCGCGCAGGGCCGCGACGAGCGCGTCGGTGTCCACGACCGGGCCGCGTGCGGCGTTGATCAAGATCGCCTCGCGCTTCATCAGCCCGAACTCGCGCGCGCCGATCAGCCCGCGCGTCTCGGGCGTCAGCGCCACATGGAGGGAGACGAAGTCGGCGCGTCGCAGCAGCTCGTCGAGCGGCAGATAGGTCGCCCCGAGTTCGCGCTCCACCGCGAGATCGCGTGTGCGACTGTGATAGAGAATCGTCATGTCGAAGCCGCGCGCCCGCCGCGCGAACGCCTGGCCGATCCGCCCCAGCCCCACGATCCCGAGGGTCGCCCCGTGAATATCGCGCCCGAGGAGGATCATCGGGCTCCACGCTTTCCATTGGCCCGTCCTGACGTAGTCCACCCCTTCCGGGATGCGCCGCGCCGCCGACACCAGCAGCGAGAAGGCCGCGTCGGCGGTGGACTCGGTGAGGACGCCCGGCGTGTTGCAGATGGCGACGCCCCGCGCCGTCGCCTCGGGGACATTGATGTTGTCGTACCCAACCGCGAAGGTGCTGATCACCTTCAGCGACGGCGCGCGATCGAGGAGCGCGCCGTCGATGCGGTCGGTGACCATCGTCAGCGCCCCGTCGCAGCCGTGCAGCAGTTCGCCGAGTTGCTGCTGGTCGGGCGGCAGCTCATCCGACCAGAGGCGCACCTCGGCTGCGGCAGCGAGCGGGCGTAGCCCGGCCTCGGGGATTCGGCGGGTGACCGCGACGATTGACATAGTATCTCCCTCCCACGCCATAACACGCCGCGCATTCTAGCAGAAGTCGCCGGTCGCGCATGTGGGAGACGATGACGAGGGGTGGGGGCTGTTGGCGCGGATGCTTCGCGGCGGCTCAGCATGACAAATCCGTTTGTTGTGGGCCGACCACGTAAGGATCTGTCATGCTGAGCCGCCGCGAAGCATCCGCGCCAACAGCCTCGATGTGGCTGACCGCCGCCTCGCGTGCCGTGGCCGCCCGCACCTGTACCCCGCCAGCCAAGCCCCCTGCCGCCGCCGCAAGGTATACTTTGCGGGCGTGCGGGGCGGCTCGGGCCAGCGCCGCCCACGATCTCTTTGGACCTACCGCGCACCTACAAGAACCAGACACAGGGGCGAACACAAGGAATGGATAGACCGATGTCAGCGCAGCGACGGCAGCGGCGACTCGCGATAGCAACGCCCGTATTGTGCCTCCTCCTCCTCGGTGGTTGTAGCGTGCCGGGCCAGCGGATCGAGACCCCGGTCCCGGCCCTGACCGCGACGGTGCCGCCCCCCACCGCCACCGCCCCACCCCCGACGCCGACACTCGCGCCGACGCCGACGTTGGCCCCCACGCCGACGCCGCGCGACGCCAACCCCCAGGAAATCTATCGGCGCGTCAGCCCTGCGGTGGTGACGATCGTGACGCGCGTGGGGCGCGGGACGCAGCGCGGCACCTCCTACGGTACCGGCGCGATCTTCGATCGCCGGGGCTACATCATCACGAACAACCATGTGGTCGAGGGCGGGCAGCAATACCTCGTCATCTTCTCCGATGGGGTGCAGCGCGATGCCACGCTGGTCGGCACCGATCCGACGACCGATCTGGCGGTGCTTCGTATCGAGGGGGATCTGCCGGGGACGGCGTTGTTCGGCGATTCGAGCAAGCTGGAGCCGGGACAGCCGGTGGTGGCGATCGGCAGCGCGCTCGGCGAGTTCAGCAATACCGTGACCACCGGCATCGTCAGCGGTCTGCACCGCGATCTGCCTCGCCCGGATGGCACGCCGCTAGAGGACCTGATCCAGACCGACGCGGCGATCAATCCGGGCAATTCGGGCGGCCCGCTGCTGAACACCCAGGGGCAGATCATCGGCATCAACACCGCCGTGATCCGCCAGTCCGGCCAGGGGAGCAGCGGGAGCGTCGCCGAGGGCATCGGCTTCGCCGTCCCCTCGAACGTCGCCAGGGTCGTCAGCGAGCGGATCATCGCCGAGGGGACGATCGCGCGACCGGGCATGGGGGCGCTGACGACGCCGGTGACGCCCGGCTTGGTGGCGCAGGAAGGCCTGCCGGTGCAGCAGGGCGCGCTGGTCACCGACCTCGTGCGCGGCGGCCCGGCGCAGTCCGCCGGGATCCAGGTCAGGGATGTGATCGTGGCGATCGACGGCAAGCAGGTCGGCAAGGACAACGCCCTCGCCCTCCTCCTCCTCAACTACAAGCCGGGCGCGCAGGTCGCGGTGACGATCGCGCGCGGCCAGGAGCGCCTGAACGTGCAGGTCACGCTCGGCCCGGTCGATCGCTAGGCGCGCGCTGCCCTTGTGCGTGTGTCCCAATGTTTTGCGCGGCGGGGCCTCAACCGCCTGCCAACGTCGGCACTGCCCGCCGCCCTCGCCGCGCAAGACCCCGAACCCCGCCGCCATCCTTGTGCGGGGTGTCCGGCCATGCTAAGGTCACGCATGTTCGTGAATCGCGCGTGAGGGGGGATGATGAGCCTCGATATGACCACCGCCGTGACCACCTCCGACGCGCTCTGGCGACCTTTCACCCAGCACGCGTTGAAGCAGACGCCGATGGTGATGGTCGAGGGGCGCGGCAGCACCCTGATCGATTCGGAAGGCAACGAGTACCTCGACGCGATGGCCGGGCTCTGGTGTGTGAATGTCGGCTACGGGCAGGAGCGGCTGGTCGAGGCGGCGGCGCGACAGATGCGCCAACTGCCGTACACCCCGCTGAGTCGCCCGGCCCCGGCTGCCATCCATCTGGCCGAGCGGCTGACCCAACTCCTGCCGGGCGATCTCAATCATGTCGTCTTCGTGAACAGCGGCTCGGAGGCGGTCGAGACGGCGCTGAAGATCGCGCGCCAATACGCGCGGTTGCAATTCCCGAAGGAGAATCGCCACAAGATTATCTCGCGCTATCGCGGCTACCACGGCTGGACGATGGGCGCGCTCGGGGCCACCGGCCAGGAGGTGCGCAAGACGCGCTTCGAGCCGCTGATCGCCGGGCATATCCATGTCCGCCCGCCCGATACCTTCCGCCTCTTCGCCGGGATGTCGCCGAGCGAGGCCGCGCGACGGCTGGCGCGGGAGCTTGAAGAAGTGATCGAGTTCGAGGGGCCGGAGACGATCGCCGCCTTCATCGGCGAGCCGATCATCGGCGGCGGCGGCCTGATCGTGCCGCCCGACGAGTATTGGCCCCTGCTGCGGCAGATTTGCGATCGCTACGGCATCCTGCTCATCCACGACGAGGTGATCACCGGCTTCGGGCGCACCGGCACCTGGTTCGGCGGCGAGCATTGGGGCGTGGTGCCGGACATCATGACGATGGCGAAGGGGATCAGCAGCGGCTATGTGCCGCTCGGGGCGACCGCCGTCACCGACAAGGTCTTCGACGCCTTCAAGGGCGACGCCGCCGACAACGTGCAATTCAATCAACTCAGCACCTACGGCGGCCATCCGGTCGCCTGCGCGGTCGCGCTGGAGAACCTGGCGATCATCGCCGAGGACGGCCTGGTCGAGAACGCGGCACGGATGGGCGCGCTCCTGCAAGCGGGCCTGCGCGAACTGGCCGCCGACCACCCGATCATCGGCGAGATACGTGGCAAGGGCCTTCTCTGCGGCATCGAGCTGGCGGTGCCGGGCACGACCGAACCGCTCCCCGCCGAGCACGTTAACCTGGTCATGCGCGAGGCGCAGGCGCGCGGCGTGCTGGTCGGCAAGAACGTCTCGACGGTGCGCGGCCTCGAGTGCGTGATCGCCCTGTCGCCGCCCCTGATCATCACCCAGGTGGAGATCGAGCAGATCGTCGCGGCTTTGGACGGGGCGCTCGGCGCGGTGGTGGTGTAAGCGGTTGCAGGTTGGCGGGTTACAGGTTGGCAGGTAAGAACCTACCTGTAACCCGCCAACCTGCCAACTTGTAACCCGGAGTAATCCATGACCGAAGCGCAATCGCTCGGGATCATCGCCGCGCGCAACAAGCCCCAGGCGGGGGAACTTGAGCGGGAGGTTACCGCCTGGCTGGCGGCACGACAGGTGGCGGTGCGCGACGAGGCCACGATGCTCGCGGTGGGGACCGCCGGCCTCGATGCGCTGCTGGTCCTCGGCGGCGACGGGCTGATGATGCGCTCCGCGCGGACCTTCCCCGGCGTGCCGCTGCTCGGGATCAACTTCGGCCATGTCGGCTTCCTGACGATGGTGGAGCGCAAGGACTGGCAGCAGGCGATCGCCGCGACGCTGGCCGGGCAATGCCGTATCCAGCGCAGCCCGACCCTGCAAGTCGACCTCATCCGCCAGGGTCGCACCGTCGCCGAGGGTTGGGTGATCAACGACGCGGTGATCCGTTCCGGCCCGCAACTGGTCGAGATCGAACTCTACGTGGACGGGCAATACGTCAACATCTATCCCGGCGACGGGATTATCGTCTCCACACCGCAGGGCAGCACCGCCTACTGCATGTCGGCCGGTGGCCCGATCCTGACGCGCGGCGTGCGTGGCTTCGTAATCATCGCGCTCAATCCCCATTCGCCGATCCGCATCCCGCTCGTCGTGGAGGAAGAGTCGGAGATCGAGCTGGTCATCGTCAACGACAAGGCCAGTTGGCTCTATCTCGATGGCAAGATCGAGGATGCGCCCGCCCTCACGCGCGGCGATCTCGTCCGGGTGCGGCGCGGTGAGGAGACATTCTCGCTGGTCCTCCTGGAAGGGATGAGCTTCTTCAGCGCCGTTCGCAGCCGCTTCAACTTCCTCATCCGCCCCGATTCCGTGCCCACGCGCGTCTCGCCCCAGTGAGGGTGCGGGCTGTCGCCCCGCTACGTTGGGCGAGTGGGGTCGTGGCCTCCCATGGGTGATCAGTTCGCCACCACCCCGACGCCTCCTGTCCTGGTCCCATCCCCGCCCCCGGTCGAGGCGACCCTCTCGCGCCAGGTGTCGCGCGCGATGCTCTGGAATGCCGCCTGGCAAGTGGCGCGGCTGGCGGCCGGCTTCGTCTCGGCCATCGTCGTGGCGAACCTCCTTTCCAAAGACGGCTACGGCACCGTGGCGCGGATCAGCGCGCTGGCCGTCACCTTCGGGCTGATCGCCGATTTCGGTGTCGAGCGCGGCCTGGCGAAGTTTGTGCCCGAGATCGAGGCCCGTTATGGCGCGTCGGGGGTGCGGCGTACCCTGCGACTGGTCATCGCCCAGAAACTGTTCGTGGTCGCGGTGATCGTAGTGCTCTGCCTCATTTTCCGCGAGCGGGTCTTCGCCTACTGGGAGGCCGATGTGCGCGAGGATGCCGTCCGGGCGACACTCCTGCAACATCGCTGGGTATTCTTCTGGTCCCTGATCGCGCTCGTCTTCTTCGGGGCGATCTTCGACGTCTACATGCAAACCCTGACGGCCTATTTCAAGCAGCGGGCGTCCGGGGCGATCGGCTTCGTCGCGCAGGTGCTCAGCCCGATCCTGCGCCTCACCGTCGTGCTGGTCGGCTGGGGGATCCTCGGCTTCGTCGGCGTGCTGGTGACGATCCCCCTCGTCGCGACCGTCCTGGCCGCGTGGCAGGCCACGACGGTGCGGCGCGAACTGGCGGAGCATCCCACGCTCGACGCCGCAGGCGCGCGCGTGCCGCAACGACTCGTCGCCTACTCGGCGTTGAGCTATTGGCAGCAACTGACCGAGTACCTCTACTCGCTCGATTTCATTATCTTCGCGATCCCGGGCGTGGGCGCGGTGGCGAGCTTCAAGTTCGCCCACTCGCTGATCAACCAGATCCTCAACGCCCTCTGGTCGCCGCTGGCCGGGGTGCAGATCCCGCTCTTCGCGCGCCTGTACGCCCGCAACGATCGGCGGCAACTCGCCGAAGCCTACGCGATCCTCTCGAAGTTCCTGATCGCGGTGCTGCTCCCGGCGGCGATCGGGCTGTCGCTCCTCTCCTATAACCTGCTCGCCGTGCTGGGGGCCAAGTACATCGACGCGGCCTGGGTCGCGCGTATCCTGGCGCTGACCCTCTTCCTCGACGCCGCGATCAGCGTGCCGCTCGCGATCCTGATGGCCTACGAGCGCTATCGCCCGATGCTGATCGCCCGGAGCTGCGCGCTGGTCGCCCTGCCGCTCGTCTACTTCGTGGTCCCGCGCTTCGGCATCGTCGGCGCGGCGCTGGTGATGGGCGGGACGCGCCTCGGCTGCGACGGGCTGGCGATGGCCTTCGCGCTCCGGCACTTCGGGCTGCGCTACCCGCTGCGCTTCGCCGCGCGTGTCGCCCTCGCCACCGCCGCGATGGCGGCGGTGATCGCCCCGCTCTCCCTCACCTTCCTCCTGCCGCCCCTCCCCTGGGACGGCGCGCTCGGGCTGAGTCGGGGCGCTCAAGCCCTCTATGGGCTGGGGAACGCCCTGCTCGGTGGCCTCGGCGCGCTCGTCTACCTGGGCGTCTTCCGGCTGACCGGCGGGATCGACGCCGAGGACCGGCGACGAATCGCGGATCTGCGGCTGCCGTTGGCCGGGCGGTTGCTGCGGTGGCTCTGATGCCGCCGCGCGATGGGGCGCGACTCCTCTATTTCACGGCGGCCTATCGCCCCGGCTCGATGGCGATCGCGGTCCACACGGAACTGCTCGCCGCGCTGGCACAGCGCGGCTACCCGAGCGCGATCGTCACCCTCGCCTCGCCCGGACAACGCGAGCCGATCGCCCGCGTGCCGGACGGCGCGCTGCCAGTCTATCGGGTGGCGATCTCGCGCGGCTGGCGCGATCGGCTGGCGAATCGCTACGCCCGCACACGCCTGGTCTACCCCTACCTGCTGACGGCGTCGCGCTATCTCGGCCCCTGGTTGCGCGCGCGACTCGCGGTCGACCCCGGCCTGATCCTCCAAGCGGAGATGGCCTTCCCGATGGGCGCGATCGTGCGTCGCGCCCTCGGCGGGCGTGCGGCGCGAACGGTCGTGACCCTGCACGGCGGCGACACCTTGCAGGCCGCTGACGGGTCCACCTACGGCTATGCGTGGTCCCCGGCGGTGCAGCGCGAATTGCGCCTCGTCTTCGGCTCGGTCGAGCGTGTGCGCGCGATGGCCCCGCTGCTGGCGCGCGCGGCGGCGGGCTTCGGCTGCCCGCCCGACAAGATCGCCGTGGTGCCGCTGAACGTGAGCGAGGGCTTCTACCCGACCGTGCCGCTCGCGGCGATGCGCGCGGCCTCGCGGCGCGCGGTGCTAGCCGAACTCAATCTGCCCGACGACGCCCGGCTGCTGATCACCAGCGGTCGGGTGTTGCCGATCAAAGGGTTCGATGTCCTGGTCGACGCCCTGCCCGCTATCCTGGCCCGCCACCCCACCACGTATCTCCTGCTGTACGGCCCCGATCGGGACGGGACCAGCGACGCCCTGCGCGCGCGGGTGGCGCGACTGGGCCTGGACGCGCGGGTCCGCTTCCTCGGCACCCTGCCCTACGACGGCCAGGGGCGTTTCCTCGCCGCCGCCGACCTTTCCGTGATCCCCTCGATCCTCGACGGATTCAACCGCCACGGCGTCGAGGCCGGCGCGCACGGCACCCCCGTGGTCGCCAGCACCGGAGCCGGCATCGCCGACTTCATCACCGCCTACGGCGCAGGCCGCGCCGTGCCGAGTCGCGACATCGCTGCCCTCGCAGTGGCCGTCGGCGACCTACTCGCCGACCCGGCGGCCTGGTCGAAAGCGAGTGCCGGGGCCATCCTCCTCGCCGACGCCTGCCGCACCGCCCGCGTGGCCGACGCCCTCGTCGCCATCTACGACAGCCTCACAGCCCCACCTATCTGACCGCCCCCCCCCCTTTTTTGGTGGGGGCAGTCACACCCCCGCTGCCCCGGCCCCCACCGCTTCTGGGATTGCCTCCTCCCCCTCTCCCTCGGATGGGCGGGTGCCCTCTGGGCGGCAGGGTGGCGAGCCGCAGCGACGCCGGGGGTGAGGGTGCCCCGCCGCCACCAAAAAAGGGGGCGGGACACCCTTCGGTGCCCCGCCCCCTTACCGTCCGCGATGGTGGTCGGCCTCGAACCTACTTGTCCTCGCCCAGCCCCTCCGGCTTGTGGCTCGGGTTGCCGAGCGCCAGGGTCGGATCGACCGGCAGCGGCTGATAGCCCGCCGGGACCAGCTTGTCGCGTTCGCGCCCGACGCCCTCGGGGCCACTCATCAGATCGATCGTGTCGATGCTCGACGTTTCCTCGTCCCGTCGCGCCCGCCCCTTCTTGGTCCGCTCGACGTTGAAGCCCGAGCCGGCCGGGATGAGCTTGCCGATGATCACGTTCTCCTTCAGGCCGCGCAGCCGATCGACGCGACCATTGATAGCCGCCTCGGTCAGGACGCGCGTCGTCTCCTGGAACGATGCCGCCGAAAGGAAGGACTCGGTCGAGAGCGACGCCTTGGTGACGCCCAGCAGCGTCTCCTGAGCCGTCGCAGGCTCGCCACCTTCCGCCAGCAACTCGGCATTGATGTCGCCGAAGACGAAGCGGTCGATCGTCTCGCCGGGCAGGAACTCGCTGTCGCCCGGCTCGTCGATCGTGACCTTGCGGAGCATCTGCCGCACGATCACCTCGATGTGCTTGTCGTTCGTATCGACCCCTTGCGACCGATAGACCCGCTGCACATCGGCCACCATGTACTCCTGGACGGCCTGGCGACCACGGATACGCAGAATCTCCTGCGGGTCCTGGTTGCCGTCGGTCATCTTCTGGCCGGCGGTGATGAAGTCGCCCTCGCTGATCAGGATCTGCGCGTTCGCCAGGACGTCGTACTTCTTCTCCTGGGTCTGCTCGTCGCGGATGATGATCGACTCGACCCCATCCACGGTGTCGAAGCCGACGCGCCCGCTGAGGGTCGCCAGGATGCGACCCTCGGCGCCCTCGACGTTCTCTGCGGCGATCACCTGCCCCACGGCCACCTCGTCGCCCTCCTTCACGGAGGCGAGGTAGTTCCTCGGCAGTTCGTAGTTCTCGACGAAGAGTTCGCTATTGACGAGGGTGATCTTGCGACCGCCGTCATCGGCCGTCTCGACGTGGGCCACGCCCTCGATCTCGGCCAGGATCGCGCGCCCCTTCGGTACGCGCGCCTCGAAGATCTCCTCGACGCGCGGCAGGCCGGTCGTGATGTCGCTGGCATGGGCGACGCCGCCCATGTGGAAGGTGCGCATCGTCAGTTGCGTGCCCGGCTCGCCGATCGACTGCGCCGCGATGATCCCGACCGCCTCGCCCAGCCCGACCACCTTGCCGGTCGCCAGGTTACGCCCGTAGCAGTTCTGGCAGATGCCATACGACGAGTCGCAGAGCATCGCCGTGCGGATCAGCATCTCCTCGGGGCGCGGCGACATCGCCATCACCTGCTCGACCAGCTCCTCTTCCAGCGGCACGTTGCGCTCGGCGATCACCTCGCCGGTGCCGGGGTGGATGAGCGGCGCGGCGAGCATCCGACCGGTGATCCGGCGCGTGATGATCTCGTCGAACGTCTCGACGTCCTTCTCGTTCGGGTCGGGATTGAGGATCACCCGCAACGAGTTCTCCGTGCCGCAGTCCTGACCCGTGATGATCACGTCCTGCGCCACGTCCACCAGGCGCCGGGTGAGATACCCGGAGTCCGCCGTGCGGAGCGCGGTGTCGGCCAGACCCTTGCGGGCACCGTGCGTGGAGATGAAGTACTCCAGCACCGAGATCCCTTCGCGGTAGCCCGACTTGATCGGCAGCTCGATGACCTCGCCGAGCGGGTTGAGCACCAGCCCGCGCATCCCGGCCATCTGGCTGATCTGGTTGAAGTTACCGCGCGCGCCCGAATCGGCCATCATGTACAGCGGATTCTGGCGATCAAGGCCGTCCTGCACCGCCTTCGCCACCTTGGAGCGCGCGTCGGTCCAGATCCGCACCGCCTCGTCCTTGCGCTCGCGGTCGGTGATCAGGCCGCGCTGGAACTGCCGCTCGACATCCTTCTGCTCGACCTCGGCCAGTTCCAGGATGCCGACCTTCGCCTCCGGGATCTGGAGATCCTGGACCCCAATCGACAGCGCGCCGCGCGTCGCGTACTTGAAGCCGATCGTCTTGATCTTGTCGGCCAGCTTGGCGGTCATCTCCGGCCCGAGCTTGCGGTAACAATCGGCGATCAGACGCCGCAGTTCCTTCTTGCCCATCGTCTCGTTGCGGTAGCCGAGTTCCAGCGGCACGATCTGATTGAAGAGCAGCCGCCCGACGGTCGTCTCGTACAGACCCTCCGCCTGCCCGGTCGCCTGGACGCCGTGGATGCGGACCTTCGCCTGGATGTCGAGCAGATCCATCTCGTAGGCCAGCATGACCTCGTCGGGGCTGACGAACGCCTTGCCCTCGCCGCGCACACCGTCGCGCGGCAGGGTCATGTAGTAGCAGCCGAGGACGATGTCCTGCTGCGGGGTGATGATCGGGTCGCCGTTCGAGGGCGAGAGGAGGTTGTGCAGCGACAACATCCGCTCGCGCGCCTCCACCTGCGCCGCCTTCGAGAGCGGGACGTGGACCGCCATCTGGTCGCCGTCGAAGTCGGCGTTGTACGCCTGGCAGACCAGCGGGTGGATCTGAATCGCCGACCCCTCCACCAGCTTGACCTCGAACGCCTGGATACCGAGGCGGTGGAGCGTCGGGGCGCGGTTCAGCAGCACGAGGTAGTTCTCGACCACCTCTTCCAAAACCTCCCAGACGCGCGGGTCGACCCGCTCGACCACGCGCTTGGCCGCCTTGATGTTGTGCGCGTAGCCGCGATCGACCAGCCGCCGCATCACAAACGGCTTGAAGAGTTCGAGCGCCATCCGCTTCGGCAGGCCGCACTGATGCAGTTCCAGCGTCGGGCCGACGACGATCACCGAGCGACCGGAGTAGTCCACGCGCTTCCCGAGCAGGTTCTGGCGGAAACGCCCCTGCTTGCCCTTCAGCATGTCGCTGAGGCTCTTCAGCTTGTGCTTGCCCGAGCCCGAGACGACGCGCCCGCGCCGCCCGTTGTCGATCAGCGCGTCCACCGCCTCCTGCAACATCCGCTTCTCGTTGCGGACGATGATGTCGGGGGCCTGGAGGTCGAGCAGGCGGCGCAGACGGTTATTGCGGTTGATCACGCGCCGGTAGAGATCGTTGAGGTCGCTGGTGGCGAAACGACCGCCATCGAGCTGCACCATCGGGCGAAGATCGGGCGGGATGACCGGCAGCGCGGTGAAGATCATCCACTCGGGGCGGTTGCCGCCCTTCCGCAGCGCCTCGGCCACGCGCAGCCGCTTGGTGGCCTTCTTCTTCTTCAGGCCGGACATCGTGGCCATGTCCTGCCGCAGCTTGGTCGCCTCGCCGTCCATGTCGAGGCCCGCCACGACATCGTAGACCGCCTCGGCCCCCATGCCCGCCTTGAAGATCCCCTTGCCGTCCTCCAGCAATTCGTTGCGCTGGACCTCGGTGAGGATCTGCAACGGCTGGAGCTTCTCGAGCGCGGTGATGCGCCCCTCGTACTCCAGCTTGGTCGCCTGCTTCTCGCGCTCGATCTCCGCCGCCTGGCGCTCCTTCTGTTCGTTGGAGCTGTAGAGGACCTGATCGCGCTCCGCCTCGGTCAGCGCCTGGCTGCTGCCGATCTCGTGCTCGGCCTCGCCCTGGATCGCCTGCATGGTCTCGTCGTGCGCGAGTTCGAGCGAATCGAGCCGGTCCTGATTGATGCTCTCGCCCTCACGCACGATGATCCGGTCGTTGTAGGCGATCTCCGCATCGGCGGTCTGGCCCAGTCGCGCCTCGATCGCGTCGCGGACCTCGATGTGGCGCGTGGTCGCTTCCAGCGTGCGCCGCTCCTGGCGGGTCGAGATGTCCAGGCTCAGGCCCTCGTGGCCGCCGCTGAGGTTCGCCAGTTGCGACCGCAGGCCCTCGTCGAGCTCGTCGGTCGCCTCCTTCAACTCGGCGTCGATCTCGTTGATCTCCTCTTCCATCTCCTTGTACAACTGCTGGACGCGCGCCTGCTTCGCGTCCTGATCCACGCTCGTGACGAGGTAGGCCGCGAAGTAGATGATCCGTTCCAGGTTGCGCGGGGAGATGTCGAGCAGCAGGCCGAGACGGCTCGGGGTGCCCTTCACATACCAGATGTGGCTGGCGGGCGCGGCCAGTTCGATGTGCCCCATCCGCTCGCGGCGCACCTTCGAGCGCGCGACCTCCACGCCGCACTTGTCGCAGACAACGCCCTTGAAGCGGATCCGCTTGTACTTGCCGCAGTAGCACTCCCAGTCGCGCGAGGGGCCGAAGATCCGCTCGCAGAAGAGGCCACCATGCTCCGGCTTCAGCGTCCGGTAGTTGATCGTCTCCGGCTTGGTCACCTCACCATACGACCAACTGCGGATCTCCTCCGGCGAGGCGAGGCTGATCCGGATCGCGTCGAAATCGTTGACATCAAGCACAGTATTTACTCCAAAGGTCAGTGGTCAGTAGTCGGTAGTCGGTAGTCAGTGGAGAGTACGGGAGCAACCGATCGATTGGGCTGCCTTCCGGCCACCACTGACTACTGACTACCGACTACTGACCACTGCCAACTACGCTTCCGTCTTCTCGAAGCCGCTCAGATTGATCCGATCCAGCTTCGACAAGATATCGCCGGAGGTGTCCTCGGAGAAGTCCACGGTCTCCTCGTCCTCGTTGATCACCTCGATCGAGAGGCCGAGCGAGCGCAACTCCTTCACCAGCACCTTGAATGATTCGGGCACCCCGGCCTCGACGATCTCCTCGCCCTTGACGATCGATTCGTAGGTCTTGACCCGACCGACCACATCGTCCGACTTCACGGTCAGCATTTCCTGCAAGGTGTTGGCGGCACCGTAGGCTTCCAGCGCCCAGACCTCCATCTCGCCGAAACGCTGGCCGCCGAACTGCGCCTTCCCACCAAGCGGCTGCTGGGTGACCAGGGAGTACGGACCGGTCGAACGTGCATGAATCTTGTCCTCGACCAGGTGGGCGAGCTTCAGCATGTAGATGATCCCGACCACGGTGGGGCGGTCGAAACGCTCCCCGGTGCGGCCGTCGTAGAGGTAGATCTTGCCGTCGAGCGGCAGTCCGGACGTCTTCAGTTCATCCTCGATCTGCGCCTCGGTCGCGCTGTCGAAGACCGGCGTGGCGATCTTGATCCCCTGCTTCGAGGCCGCCCAACCGAGGGTCGTCTCCAGCAGTTGGCCGATGTTCATCCGGGACGGCACGCCGAGCGGGTTGAGGATGATGTCCACCGGGGTCCCGTCGGGCAGGTAGGGCATGTCCTCGGCCGGCTGGATGCGGGAGATGACCCCCTTGTTGCCGTGCCGACCGGCCATCTTGTCGCCCTCGCTGATCTTGCGCTTCTGGGCGATCGAGACGCGGACCATCTGGTTCACGCCGGCCGGCAGCTCCGTGTCCTCGCGACGGAACTGCTTCACGTCGATGACCTTGCCGTGGACGCCGTGCGGCACGCGCAGGCTGGTGTCCTTCACCTCGCGCGCCTTCTCACCGAAGATCGCGCGCAGCAGGCGCTCCTCGGCCGACAGCTCCGTCTCGCCGCGCGGCGTGACCTTGCCGACCAGGATGTCGTTCGGGCGAATCTCCGCGCCGATGCGGATCACGCCATCCTCGTCGAGGTCGGACAGGCTGTCCTCGCCCACGTTCGGGATGTCGCGGGTAATCTCCTCCGGCCCCAGCTTGGTGTCGCGCGCCTCCGTCTCGTACTTCTCGATGTGGATCGAGGTGAAGACGTCGTCGCGGACCAAGCGCTCGCTGAGGATGATCGCGTCCTCGTAGTTGCCGCCCTCGAACGGCATGAAGGCGACCAGCACGTTCTGGCCGAGCGCCAGCTCCCCCTTATCGGTCGAGGAGGAGTCCGCGATCACCTGCAACTTCAGGATCGACTCGCCCTTGTCAACGATCGGGCGCTGATTGATGCAGGTGTCCTGGTTCGAGCGGCGGAACTTCTGGAGCGGATACTCCCGCTCCTCGCCGCTCTCCTCGCGCACGAGGATCCGATGGCTTGTCGCCGAGAGGACCACCCCCGACTCGCGCGCCACCACCACCTGGCCGGAGTCGCGCGCCGCCTGATACTCCATCCCCGTGCCGACAACCGGCGAGTCGGGGCGCAGCAGCGGCACCGCCTGGCGCTGCATGTTCGAGCCCATCAGCGCGCGGTTGGCGTCGTCGTGTTCCAGGAAGGGGATGAGCGTGCCGGCCACGCTGACCACCTGCTTCGGCGAGACGTCCATGTAGTCGATCTGCTCGACCGGGACGATCGGGTAATCCTCTTCCTTGCGGGCCTCGACGCGGTCCTCGATGAAGCGGAAGTGCTCATCGAGGCGCGAGTTGGCCTGCGCGACCACGAACTCCTGCTCGCGGTCGGCGGACAGGTACTCGATCTGCTGCGAGACGAATGGCTTGATCCGCACGTTGCGGATGTTGGCCCCGCGAATCCGCTCGATCAGCGCCTCATCGATCTCCGACCCCTGCTCCGCGAGCAGATCGCCCGTTTTCGGATCCGCCACATCGTCGCGCAGCAGTTGGTGGAGCAACATCTCGGCGTCCTTGCCGCCATCGCGCTGCACATCGACCGTGCTGATCACGCGGCGATAGGGCGTCTCGATGAAGCCGTACTGATTGATCCGCCCGTAGGTCGCCAGCGAGCCGATCAGCCCGATGTTCGGCCCTTCCGGCGTCTCGATCGGGCAGATGCGACCGTAGTGCGAGAAGTGGACGTCGCGTACGTCCAGCCCCGCACGGTCGCGGCTGAGGCCACCGGGACCGAGGGCCGAGAGGCGGCGCTTGTGGGTCAGTTCGGCCAGCGGGTTCGTCTGGTCCATGAACTGCGACAACTGACTGCCGCCGAAGAACTCGCGCACCGCCGCCATGATCGGGCGGGTGTTGATCAGCGCGTTCGGGGTGACCGTATTGAGATCCTGGATCGTCATGCGCTCGCGCACGACGCGCTCCATGCGGGCCAGGCCGAGGCGCATCTGCATCTGGATCAACTCGCCCACCGCCCGGATGCGCCGATTCCCCAGGTGGTCGATGTCGTCCGGCTTGCCCTGCTCGTTGTTGAGCCGGATCATCGTCTTCAGGATGGCGATCATGTCGTCTTTGGTCAGCGTACGGACGTCCTTCTCCAGCTTCAGCCGCTTGTTCAGCTTGTAGCGCCCGACGCGCGCCAGGTCGTAGCGGCGCGGATTGAAGAAGAGATTTTCCAGCAACGCCTGCGCGTTCTCGCGCGTCGGCGGGTCGCCAGGTCGCAGCCGATGGTAGAGTTCGATAATCGCCTGATCGGTGTTCTTGGTCGGTTCCTTCTCCAGCGTCGTGCGGATGTACTGGTGGTCCGGATTGGTGTCCACGTCGGCGAAGAGTTCCATGATCTCGTCGTTGGACGAGTAGCCGATCGCGCGCAGCAGGATCGTGACCGGCATCTTGCGCTTGCGATCGACCTTCACCGAGAGGATGTCGCGGTTCGACGTCTCGAACTCCAGCCAGGCACCCCGGTTCGGGATCAGCTTGGCCGCGAACAAGCGCCGCCCGGTGGCCGGGTCCTCGGGGGCGGTGAAGTAGACGCCCGGCGATCGCACGAGTTGCGAAACGACGACGCGCTCGGCCCCATTGATGATAAAGGTGCCGTCCTCGGTCATCTTCGGGAACTCGCCGAGATAGACCTGGCTCTCCTTGATCTCACCGGTCTCCTTGACCAACAAGGAAGCGGTGACATACAGCGGCGCGGAATACGTCTGATCGCGCTCGCGGCAAATGTCGACCGAATGGCGCGGCTCCTGGAACTCGTACCGGGGGAAGCTCAGATCCATGCTCTTCTGATTGTAGTCCTGGATCGGCGAGATCTCGGTAAGCAGTTCCTGTAAGCCTTCGTGGAAGAACCAGTGGAACGAATCGAGCTGGATCTGCACCAGATTCGGGGCGTCCAACACGGTGGGGATCCGGGCATAGGAACGCCGCTCCACGCGACCGCTCGCACTCATCTGCGGCGGAGCCTTCGTGGCGGACCCGGCGCCGTTGCCGGTTACCTGGCTCGGGATCTCAATCGTCATGCTCGCTCCTTCTACCTGAAACTCTGACAGGACGAGGCGGGATACGGGAGGGTCGGGGCTGCCGGGGGGTGGGATCGATCGCGACGACGATCATGGGACGGAAATACCCCGTCACGCGCCAACCTGCGACAAGGACTGTCGCGGGGAATCGTCGTGCCAGGGTTGCGGACTGTGCTGTGGGAAGCCTACCTGCTGGATCGTGGCCACACCTTACTACTGTACCAGGGAGGGCCGTCGCGATCGCGTGTGAGAACTTAACGCAAAGTGGGAGAGTCGTACTTCCCCCTCCTATCCGCCGATTCGACTACGTTGGTCGCCATGCCACACCGCATCCGCGACCACTCTACTATCTTCCACTGCCCAGCGCAGTAAAGAAGAAGCATACACGAGGCGAACTCCCCTGTCAAGGATATAGTGCCGAGCGTCGTGGGTCGATTCGGTTGAGGGTGCGTCTTGCGAGCGGGGTGGGGAGGCTATCGGCTGGCGAATCGGTGGAACACCGCCAGGGCGGCGAACACGCCGAACCCGATGGCGAGCGCCCCGAACACATCGCCCCATCCAAAGCCGTCGCGCAAGGTAACTGTTCAGGTACTCGATTCCGCATGGGGAAGGGATTTGTGCGGACGCCAAATGGGCGGAATCGGGCGGAATCGGGCGGAAAGGGCCGATTTCGCCCGCCGTTGGGCCTCGAACGCACCAAGGCGCTTCGACATCTTTGCTTTCCCCATGCGGAAATCGCGCCCTGACACCCAATGAAGCGGTACCTGAACAGTTACCGCGCAAGACGAACATGGCCAGGACCGCCACGGCGACGGCGACGGGGAACACGACGTTCGCGACCATTGTGCTTCCCTCTCCTGTTCCGGCACAGCAAAGCAGCAACGTATACCCGGTGGACTCCCTTGTCAAGAATGGTCAAGGAGGGTCAAGGAGGGTCAAGGATGCGCTGCCGGGATTTCGTCGGCTCCTATTCGCGTCCCGTGCATGCACGCACCACCCTAACTGGCAACCGCCGCGAGTCGCGGGGTCGGTTGATCGACGATCGCCTCCACGCGCTCTACCAACTCCTCGAAGCTCACCGCTTCCAGCATGACGTGCAGACCACGCGCGTGGGCGGCGGCGATGAAACGCGCCTCGTCGGGAAAGGAGCCGCTGGCGATGATCAGGATCGGGCAGGTGGCGATCGCCTCCTCCTGCCGCAGCGCATCGATGAAGAGGAAGCCCGACGCGCGCACTTCCAGCGCATCCAGGATCAGAAGATCCGGCTGGAGGCGGTGCAGCGTGCGGGACATCTGCGGGATCTTGCTACTGAGCGGCACCGAGGCGACCGGACGGTTCATCAGACCGAGCTGAACCGAGAGGCCCTGACAAAAGAGCGACCGACCGCTCAGCAAAACAATCATCGGTTCCCCCTCGTGTCCGGACCATCTATAGAGAGCGCCGTAGAGCGCGCCGTAGGAAGCGGCTACAGAGAGCGCCGCGCGTGGGCAGGGCGACAAACGCCGCGCGGCCAGTGGTCCGCTGATGAGTAGTATGGCGTTTGGGGATACCGAAAGGAATAGTGAGGAAGGGGTGATTAGGAAAGGTACTTTCGGCGTATTGGCGCGTCCAAAAGGTCGGTACTGGCTACGTCCGAAGGTTGAGCCGCGTGCGAACGGCAGTCGGGCGGGCGGGCGGCAAAAGTACCGCCCGGCGCTCGGGCGGCCTCCGCAGCGACTGCGACCACGCCCGCCCGACACTCGTCGCTTACGCCGTTGTCAACGCCTCGTCCGGGCGCGGACCGGCGTCCGTGAGGTCGGTCTGGCTGAGGCGCTGGAGGATCTGCACCTTCAGCGCACCCTGCACCAGGATCTGGCAGGAGAGGCGCGTGTTCGGCGCGAGGCCCTGTTCCCGCGCCAACCGGGTCCGCTCCGCCTCGTTCATCTCGCCCGCATCGCCCTCGACGATCTCCACCCGGCAGGTGGTGCAGCGCGCGTGTCCCCCGCAGCGATGCAGGATGTCGATCCCCGCGTCCTCGATCGCCAGGACGAGTCGCTGCCCCTGTGCCGCCTCGAAATCCTTGATCCCGATCGCCTCGATCATCGCCATTGGCACCGTCGGCCTTTCTTTTGCGGCTCCATTGTGGCTCCATCGTTGTCCCGCGTCCCCACCACTCGCGGCGAGCGGTCGCGGGCATTGTACACGAGCCGCGAGCGCGTCTGGCCCGCCCGCTCGATCCACCCAGGGCGCGGTCCAAAACAATGCGTGGGAGTGATAATGACGCAGCAAAGCGCGGATGCTTCGCGGCGGGCTCAGCGTGACCGATCCAAGTTGGTCAGCCCTCCGCATACGTGGCCGACACCCTGAACGTCGGCGATCGACCACACACATACGGGATTGTCATGCTGCGCCGCCGCGAAGCATCCGCGCCCGTCACTCCGGGCAGGCCGACCACGCTGCCTTCGGAAGCCGACCATACCGCCCGCCCCACCCGCGCCAGACGTAGAACCATACGTCCCCACACCGATCAATCGATCTCGATCGTGGCCAGCCACTTGATCCACTGGAAGCCGCGCCGCTCGGGCGCGACAAGGCGCAGTGGGAAGCCATGCTCGTGCGCCAGCACCGCCCCATCCACATGGGTCGCGAGCAGCGCTTGGCGGGCCTCGGCGAGCGGCAGCGGCCAGCGGTGCCCGGTGCTGGAGATGAACCAGACCGTCGTCGCCCCCGGTGCCACCGCCACATCGACCAGGAGCGCGCCGACCGACAGGCCGGACCAACGGCGCGTGGCGTAGATGCCGCCGGTGCAATCGATGGTCGCCAGCAATTCGGCGGCGCGGTCCAGGTCGGCGGCGTCGAGGGTGCGTGGCCGCGCCACTTTGCCGACGATCCGCAGCCGCCACGTCGCCAGTTCGACCGGGGCGGGATGGTCGTCGATGAACGCGGTGACGAAGAAGCCGTTCGGCGTCCCGTAGTCGGCCTCCCGCGAGCCGGTGAAACGGCGGCGACCGGCGCGCGTCTCGGTCGCCGCCGCGCCGCTGGCGAAGGCCCGCCAGCTCGCCAGCGTGAGGGCGGCGGCGGCGGCGAAGGCGATGGTGCGGCGGCGCCCGGCGAAGTCCCGCACGTTCGGCAGTTGGCCGGTCCGTCGCCAGCGGAGCGCGACGTGGGCGATGACCAGCGGGAGGATCGCCAGGCCGAGGTACCAGTGGACGACGATCAGCGGCAGGGTCCACAGCCCGTCCCGGGGACCGCGCGCCAGCGACCAGCCGAGCGCGGCGACGATCGCCGCCAGCGTGAGGATGAGCAGGAACAGCGACAGGACGATGCTCGACCAGCGCGCCGCGCTCCCGCCGCGCACCTTGCGGCGGAGCGCGCGCCAGATGATGCCGAACTTCGGCAGCAGCAGCAGGCAGCAGGCCGCGCTGGCGAGGCGATGCGCCTCGAACAGGGCGCGATGGTCGGTGGCGTTGGCGAAGAGGCCGACGATGCCGGTGAACATCAGCACCACCAGCGTCGCGAGGAGGAGCGCGTTCACGGCACGGTCGCTGAACAGGTGGCGCAGGCGCAGCGTTCGCATGGTTCCCCGGCGAGCCGTGACGATCCACCGCCGTCTCTCGTTCATTCGGTGGTGCGAGTTTAAAGGTTAGGACTTACGCAGTTGAACGTGGAATCGCGCCGAAATCACGCCTGATTCGTGTTCGACTGCGTACGTCCTAACGGTAACAGATCGCAGGCCGGATCGTCCGGGGCTGTCCCAGCGCGCGTTGTCGCAAGGTGGCGGTCGTTCCAGGTTGTGCAGCGGGGCCAGAGCGCCGTCGGGGTGGCAACCGCACCGATCGCTGTGCGTGGGTCAAAGCGTTACGCGGTGGCACCCACCTCGCCCCCCAGTCCGCGTAGGCGGGCCCCGCTGCGCTCTGCCGTAGACTTCGTGGCCGCGCCTTCAGCCGGGACTTTAGTCCAACGTCATCTCCGCCTCCACCGTGCAATATGCTCGACCACATCCATTGCCGCACCACCTTTTGACAGGCATCCGTACTACCCCTAGAATTGCCCGTCAGCACTTCCGTACTTTGGTGAAACAGGGCTGTGGTGGAACGGAGTTGTCGGCGCGACACGATTGAGGATAAGGGGGACAACGATGCGCGGAGTCCAGACGTGGCGGTACCGTTTCGGGTTGATCGTGCTCGCTTCGCTCACGCTGGCCCTGACCGCCTGCGGCGCGGCGGCCACCACCACGGCACCCGCCCCGTCGGCGGCGAGCGCGGCGGCGGGCGCGGCGACCAAAGAGGTGAAGCTCGGCGTTGTGTTGAGCCTCACCGGCGACAGCCAGATCTACGGCAACCCGCAACGGAACGCGATCCAATTGGCGGTTGACGAGATCAACGCGGCGGGCACAATCCCCGGCATCAAGCTGGTCCCGGTGATCGAGGACGATGGCGGCACGAAGGACAAAGGGATCACCGCCTTCGAGAAGCTGATCAAGACCGACAACGTGATCGGGATCATCGGCCCCACCCTCAGCAACACCGCGACCGCCACCTTCCCGGTCGCCCAGCAGGCGGGCGTACCCGCGATGGGCGTCTCCACCACGGCCAACAACATCGTCGAAATCGGCGACTTCATCTTCCGCGACTCGCTCGGGGAGGCGCAGGTGATCCCGACCACGGTGAAGGCGGCCAAGGAGAAGCTGGGGCTGAAGAAGGTCGCGATTATCTACGGCATCGACAACGCGTTCACGAAGTCGGGCTATGACGTCTTCAAGAAGGCCTGCGACGACAACGGCCTCGCGATCACCTCGACCCAGACCTACGGCGCAAACGACACCGACTACTCCGCCCAACTCACCGCGATCAAGGGGACGAACCCGGACGCGATCATCATCTCGGCGCTGGCCGAAGGGGCGAACGTCGTGAAGCAGGCGCGCGAACTCGGCATCGACGCCAAGGTGACCTTCATCGGCGGCAACGGCCTCAACTCGCCGGCCTACATCAAGAACAGCGGCCCGGCCGGCGAAGGAACCATCGTCGGGGCGGCCTGGAACTCCTCGAACGACAGCGCCGCGAACCAGAAGTTCATCGCCGCCTACAAGGCCAAGTACAACGCCGACCCCGACCAGTTCTCCGCGCAGGCCTACACCGGCGTCTACATCATGGCCGAAGCGCTGAAGAAGGCTGGCCCCACCCCCGACCGCAAGTCCCTCCGCGACGCCCTGATCGGCGTCAAGGGCCTCTCCACCCCCCTCGGCACCTTCGGCTTCCAGCCCAATCGCAACGCCGATCACCCACCCGTGGTGCAGGTGGTGAAGGCGGGGAAGTTCGAGGTCCTGAAGTAGGGCGTAAGGCGTAAGGCGTAAGGCGTAAGAAGGGTTTGCCATCGGCACAGCGCTCGAACGCCACCGCGCCGCCCCTTACGCCTTACGCCTCACGCCTTACGACTCCGAGCGGAGCCCAGCCCCATGCCCGACGTCAACTGGACCCAGCAACTCGCCAACGGGGTATTCGCGGGGAGCGCGTATGCGTTGTTCGCGGTCGGTTACACGCTGATCTTCGGCGTGCTCGACATCCTCAATCTCGCTCATCAGGCGATCTATATGCTCGGTGCCTTCTTCGCCCTGGTCCTGGTGACGGGCGAAGTGGCCGGACTCGGCCCGCTGCCGGGCGGCGTGCGGCTGCCGTTCTGGCTGGCGACGCTCGGGGCCATGTTCCTGGCCGGTCTGCTCGGTATCCTCCTCGATCGGGTCGCGTTCGCGCCGCTCCGCAAACGACCGGACACCCACTTCTCCGGGATGATCAGCAGCATCGCGGTGGCGTTGATCTTCGAGGCCCTGGCGACCTGGCTCTTCCTGCCGCAACGCTCGCAGTTCCCGAGCGGCACCATCCCCGCCGGGACGATCGCCATCGGCACCGGCGCGTTGCCCTACAGCCGGGTGCTGGTGATCATCGCGGCGTTGGTACTCGTCGTCCTGCTGACGCTGCTCCTGCGCTTCACGCGGCTCGGCAAGGCGATCCGTGCGGTGGCTGAGAACCCGAAGGCGGCGCGATTATTGGGCATCAACGTCGAGTCGATCTACGCCTTCAGCTTCTTCCTCTCCTCGGCGCTCGGCGGCGCGGCGGGCATCTTCTACGGCCTGGCCGTCAGCCGCCTCGACCCCACGATGGGCCGCACGGTCGAGTTGAAGGGCCTGGCGGTGATCATCCTCGGCGGGATGGGCTCGGTGCCCGGTGCCGTGCTCGGCGGCTACCTGCTCGGCCTGACCGAAGTCCTCAGCATCGCCCTGACCAACACCTCCAATTACCGCGACGCGATCGCCTTCGTCCTGCTCATCCTCATCCTGGTGCTGCGCCCAGCCGGGCTGCTCGGGGCGCGGCGTGTGCGCGAAGCGTGAGGAGGGGCCGATGTTCGGCAAAAACGCTCCGTACCGGGGGGCCGATGTTCGGTGAGAGCGCCCTGCACTGGGGGGGCAATGTTCGGTGAGAGCGCCCTCCAACTTATGGCGATCAACGCCCTGCTCGGGTTGAGCATCTATCTCACCCTGGCCTGCGGCCAATTGTCGCTGGCGAACGCGGCCTTCATGGGCCTCGGGGCCTATGTCGGCGCGAGCCTGACGCTCAACGCCGGTTGGCCGTTCTGGGCGACGGTGCTGGCGGCGATCGTCGCGCCGATGCTCCTCGCGGTCCTGATCGGCCTGCCGGCCTTGCGGTTGCGCGGCGTCTTCCTCGCCATCGCGACGATCGGGCTCGGCGAGGTCCTGCGCGTCGTCGTCGTGAATCTCCGCGCCACCGGCGGCGCGGAGGGGATCAGTAGTATCCCCGTGCTGACGCGGAACTGGCACCTGGCGCTGGCGTTGTTGGCGGCGATCTTCCTCACCTGGCGGCTGCGCGGCTCGCGGATGGGCTACGCTTTCGAGGCGATCCGCGAGGACGAGACGGCCGCGCGGACCATGGGGATCGACACGACCCGCTACAAACTGATCGCCTTCGTTCTCGGCGCGGCGCTCGCCGGTCTGGCCGGGGTGCTGAAGGCGCACCTGTTCCGCACGATCTCCCCGGCCGATTACGGCTTCGTGCTGGCGGTCGATATCCTCACCTTCGCGGTCGTCGGCGGCAGCACCTCCTTCGTCGGCCCGATCCTCGGCGCGGTCCTGCTGACCGCCCTGCCGGAACTGTTGCGATCAAACCTGCTGCGCGGGGTCGCCAACGTGCAGGTGGGCTGGCAAACGCTGCTGCTCAACGGCGTCATCCTCCTGCTGGTCATCCTGTTTCTCCCGAACGGGCTGATCAGCCTCGTCAACTGGCGCTGGCGGCGGCGGCTACCCGGCACTCCCGACATGACGGGCGGCGGACTCGCGCAGACGGCGGGGGGCGATGTCGGCACTGCTGCACGTTGAGGGGCTGACGCGGCGTTTCGGCGGCGTCGTCGCGGTGGACGACCTCTCGTTCGAGGTCGCGTCGGGCGAGATCGTCGGCTTGATCGGCCCGAACGGCGCGGGGAAAACCACGGTCATCAACCTGCTCTCGGGGTTGTTGCCGCCGACGTCCGGCGCGATCACCTTCGGCGGCGCGCGCCTCGACCGCTTGCCGCCCCATCGCATCGCCGCCGCAGGCATGGTCAGGACCTATCAGAACATTCGCCTGTTCGGCGGCCTGTCGGCGCTCGACAACGTGATCGTCGGTATGCACGCCCGCACGCGCGCCTCCTTTGCCGCGCGCCTGCTCTTCGCACCGTCCGTGCGCCGGGAGGAGGCGCGGACGCGCGAGGAGGCGGCCAGGCTGTTAGAGCGCGTTTACCTCGGGCGTCGGGCGGACGCGCGCGCGACCAGCCTGCCCTACGGCGAGCAACGCCGCCTTGAGATCGCCCGCGCGCTCGCCGTGCAGCCGCGCCTGCTCCTTCTGGACGAACCCGCCGCCGGGATGAACCCGGCGGAGATGGCGCAACTCTCCACGCTCCTGCGCAGCCTGCGCGACGAGGGCCAGACCATCCTCCTGATCGAGCACAACATGCCGGTCGTGATGGGCGTCTGCGACCGGGTGGTCGTCCTGAACTTCGGGCGCAAGATCGCCGAGGGGACGCCGCAAGCGATCGGTCGCGACCGCGAGGTCATCGCGGCCTATCTGGGCGAGGAGGAATGAGCGACCGTGCTTGAAGTCACCGACCTGCGCGTCGCCTACGGCCAGATCGAGGCGGTGAAAGGGATCTCCTTCAGCGTGCCCGAAGGAAGCATCGTTACCCTGGTCGGCGCGAACGGTGCCGGGAAGACGACGACGCTGGCGGCGATCTCGGGGCTGCTGCGCCCGCGCGCCGGTCGCGTCACCTTCGCCGGGCGCGATCTGACCCGCCTCGGGCCGCATCGCATCGTGCGGCACGGGGTGGTGCAGGTGCCGGAAGGGCGCGAGATCCTGGCGACGCTGACGGTGCTGGAGAACCTGGAACTCGGCGCGTATGGCCGATGCGACCGGCGCGACATCCGGCGCGACATCGACCGGATGCTCGCGCGCTTCCCGATCCTCGGCCAGCGCCGCGCGCTCGCCGCCGGGTCCCTCTCCGGTGGTGAGCAGCAGATGCTGGCGATCGCGCGCGGCCTGATGGCCCGCCCGAAGGTGTTCCTCCTCGACGAGCCATCGATGGGCCTCGCGCCGCAACTCGTGCGCGAGGTCTTCCGGATCGTGGCCGAGTTGCGCGCCGAGGGGATGACCATCCTGCTGGTCGAGCAGAACGCGCGCAAGGCCCTCGCGATCTGCGACTACGCCTACGTCATGGAGAGCGGGCGGATCACGCTCGAAGGGCGCGGTGCGGAACTGCTGGCCGACGAGGCGATGGTCAGCGCGTATCTGGGCGGGACCGTCGCCACCCCCGCAAGCACAACGGTCGAACCGCCCCTCGGAATCGATCGTGGCGCGCCGAGCTAGCCTTCTGCGCCGCAACCCGATCGCTATTCCCGTGTTCATGCTTCAGCCTGTTCCCCCTGCCCCCCTATTTCATCAACACCCGTCGGCGGAGGCCCGACCCCGCTGCGTGTGCCACGCGTGTTGTCCGCGCGCTTCTTCATCGCCCTGCTCGATGCGGTCTCAGCGATCAGCATACGCAACTCCGGCAGGAGTTCGGCGATTCGCTCCTCCGATAGCGTGGCGGTAATCGACTCGTGCAGGCGCGCTTCGATCGCGGCCACCTGCGCTGCAACCGCCCGACCCTCCACGCTCAACCGCAAGGTGATCATGCGCTTGTCGCGCGCCGATGGCGTACGCTCAACCAGCCCCGCCTCGACCAGCCCCCCTACGAGTCGACTCGGACTGCCGGTTTCGCAGATCAGCAACTCTCCAAGGCCGATCAACGGTAGCGGGGCGTGGTGCTGCAAGATGCGGAGAACCTCCGCCTGGGAAGGGGTGACGCCGAGCGGGCGTAAGCTCTCGGTTAGCCTCCGATTCCCCTCGCGCTGGGCGGCGAGGATCAAATAGCGCAACTCTTCCGCAGGTGACATCGATACCCGGCTCCACGCGATCCCACATTCACGCACGCATCATCGCGCGCCTCGATCCGACCGAATCAATGATACAACACCGATAATTTGTCAACGGCAGCGTTCCGCCCCGCCACCGTATTGATGACATGTCATTGATGGCGTATAATAGGTGACATGTCATTGATATTATTGGGCCGGTGAGTAGTCGAGGGAAGAAACAATGCTGAAGATTCATGCGGTGCAGACTGGCACGGTCGCCATCAAAAGTCGACAAGTACGTGGCGAAGGGCATGGCTTGGCCCGCCAGGCACGCACACTCCCCGATCGCCGCTGGACCGCGATGTTACCGATTACCGTCTGGGTGATCGAGCATCCCGAAGGCTTGATCGTGGTCGACACCGGCGAGACGGCACAGGCCACCTTGCCGGGATATTTCCCGCGTTGGCACCCCTACTACCGGCTTGGATTGCGGCTGGCTGTTCGCCCCGAAGACGAAATTGGTCCGCAATTGCGCGCCCGTGGCCTCTCGCCAGACGCGGTGCGCTGGGTCGTACTGACCCATCTGCATACCGATCATGCTGGCGGGCTTGCCCACTTCCCACATGCCGAAATCGTGGTATCGCGCGCCGAGTACGACCTGGCATCCGGGCTTGAAGGACGACTACGAGGCTATTTGCCCAACCGCTGGCCCGCATGGTTCGCCCCGCGACTGCTCGCGTTCGATCCGATTGCAGTCGAGCCATTTACGCGCAGCCACGCCCTGACTCAGGCCGGAGACATTGTGCTCGTGTCCACACTGGGGCATACCGCCGGTCATCTCTCGGTGATCGTGCGCGATGGCGAACACACGCTTTTCCTGGCTGGTGATACGTCATATACGGAGCAGACACTCCTCGACAATGCTGTCGATGGGGTAAGCCCCGACGAAGATCTGGCCCGCACAACACTGAGGCAAATACGCCTTTATGCGCGCGATGTGCCGACGGTGTACCTCCCCAGTCACGATCCGGGTGGCATGGCCCGCTTGGCGGCACGCCGGATCTTGCCGCAACGTGTCTGATTGTGTTGCTCGGATGGCGTGGTTATGATAGCAGCCAGCGGCAACTGGCGTGGATCGATGCGCCTGGCGGGTGCTGAATAGGAGTGCTGGATGGCAACGAGCGAGGAACGGGGCGGCGAAGCGTTCGAGTTTTCCGCGCGGCTGACCGTGGTGGGGCGGAAACTCCAGGCCGGAGATGCCGCGCCGAGTTTCACCCTGGAACACTGCGATCCGCACGAGTCGACGATGACGACGGTCAGCCTCGCCGACAGCGCCGGGTCGGTGCGCCTGCTGAACGTGGTCAACTCGCTCGATACGCCGGTCTGTCACGTCGAGACGCGCCGCTGGGAAGAGTCGCGCGCCGAACTGCCGCCGGGCGTCATCATCTATACGGTCAGCATGGATCTCCCCTTTGCGCAGGCGCGCTGGCAGACTGCGGAGGGGGTCGTGCATCAAGCACTCTCGGCGCACAAGAGCGAGGCGTTCGGGCGTGATTATGGTGTCTTGCTGAAGGAGTGGCGACTGCTCCAGCGCGCCGTCTTCGTCATCGACAGCGCCGACACGCTCGTCCACGCGGAGTATATTGCCGACCAGATGACCGAGCCTGATTACGACGCGGCACTGGCGGTTGCGCGACGTGCGGCGAAATAGTCATAGGAGTTGCGCAATTGGGGGCTAAGTGGGCGCGATTCCGGCCCGAACCCACGCGCAAATGCATACCTCCCAAGTGCTGCGTTTTACCATTGCTTGTCGGGCTGGCCGGAGCCCCCATACCCTCTCTTTTAGGGGAGGGTCGCCGCCGCAGCGGCAAGGGCACGTCAGGCCCGCCGCAGCGGGCGAGCGGAGCGGGGCCGGGGAGGGGTCAATCTTCGCCCCGCAACCCGACAGGTATTTGTGAAATGGAGCACGAAGCCAGTCGGCCTGTTTTGTGACGTAAAGACGCGCCACGCCCCCTGGCTATGCGCCGGGGGCATGGCCTACGCCAGCTACTCCGCAGGCGCGAAGCGCGCCCCATCGTGCGCCACTTCGCCCGCTTTCTCGCTGGCGACTTGCTCCTGCTTGAGGCTCTTGTTCGGCAGCAGCAGGCCGAGCAGGATCGCCAGCGCGGTGGCGATCGCGACAATCAGGAAGACGTGATTGAATGCCCCTACCCCGGCCCTGATCGCCAGATCGGCGGGCGGGCGCAGCCCTGCCCCCTGGGCCGCGCGCAGCGAATCGGCCACGCGGTCGCCCGTCCCTTGAATGAACAGGGTCGAGAGGACCGCGACGCCGATCGAGCTGAAAATCTGGGCGGTCGCGTTGTACAACGAACTCGCCTTCGGCAGCGCGCGCCCGGTGATCGACGAGAGTGCCACCGTTTGCAGCGGCAGATTGGACCAGCCGAAGCCCACGCCGCGAATTGCCAGCAGCGGGACGAAGAAGCGCCAATCGCTCGTCTCGTCGGTGAAGACCAACATGGCCGAACTGGCGGTCAGGAGGAGCATCCCCATCGTCACCAAAACGCGCGGCCCGATCCGGTCGTAGATGCGGCTGCCGATCGCGATGCTGATGCCCGCGAAGATCCCCTGCGGCATCAGGTATAGGCCCGCCTGGACCGCGCTGAGGCCCCGGAATTGCTGCAGGAAGAGCGGAATCAGGAAGAACGAGCCGAAGATCACGCCGCGCACCACCCAGGTCATCGTCGTGGACACGGTGAAGCTGAACGACGAGAAGAGGCGCAGATCGAGGACCGGGTCCTCGGCCACCCGCAATTCGTAGTAGGCGAAGACGGCGAGGATCGCCAGTCCCAGCGCCACCAGCGCCCATACCGGCCAGTAGCCCCAGCCGTTGATCGTGCCGCGCGGGTTCGCCGCCGTGATCGTCCCGCTCGCGGTCTGGCTCACCAGCGTGAAGGCGTAGACGACGCAGACGATGCCCACCATCGACAGGACCAGCCCCACCCAATCGAAACCGGCCTGGCGTGCCGCAGGCCCCGGCCCCAGCGAGGGATTCGTCTCGCTGTCCGGTCGCACCACCCGCGCGACCAGGATGAGCGCCAGGATCCCGATCGGGACATTGATGAAGAAGATCGAAGGCCAGCCGAAGTGGCTATCGGTCAGCAACCCGCCGAAGGTCGGGCCGAAGGCCGGGGCGATGAAGACCGGGATCGCGATCAGGCCGGAGGCGGCGGCGCGCTCGGCCGGCGGGAAGGCCCCGAACGAGAGCGAGGTGGCGAGCGGGAAGAGCATCCCGCCGCCGATCCCCTGCAACACCCGAAAAATGATCAGCAACGACTCGCCGCCGAGCGGCCCGCCGAGATTGGGCGAGATGCCGCAGAGGACGCTGCCGAAGGTGAAGAGGGTCAGGGCCAGCATGAACATCCGCTTCAGGCCGAGGCGGTTGCCGAAATAGCCGCTGACCGGGATAACGGCGGCCTGGGAGAGGAAATAGCCGGTGACCACCCACTGAATCGTGTTGACATCGGTATTGAAGGCCTTTTGCATCGCCGTGAGGGCCACGTTCACGATGGTGTTGTCGAGCACTGCCATGAAGAGGCCGATGGCGGCGGTCAGGCCGACCGCGTACTTATACTGGATGCGCATCCGCCAGGGTTCCTTTCCGATCGTCGGCCAGTCGTCGGGTCGTTACTCCGTCGGTTCCACCGTCGCGCGCGGGGTCCTGAAGCTGATGAAGCGGAACGCCTCGGCGTACTCGATGCCCTGCCCCTCCGCCCCCATGCGGGCGAAGTCGCGCATGAAACCCGCCGTCCCTTCGAGGTCGCTCACCTGGCTCCCGTGAAGCTGCATCGCCCCGATCTTCAGGTCGAGCGCCGCGCCGATGTCGACCCAGCGATTCGGGACGCCCGGCCCGGCCAGGTAGATGTCCTCGACATTGTGCGGTTCCAGCCCTTCGGCAAGGAGTTCCGGGAAGGTCAGACGGTCGCGCGCGGACGGGAAAATGGCCGCCAGGGCGGCCTCGCCGGATGCGCGATGATCGGGGTGCTGGATATACGACTCGCCAATCCAGAACACGGTCGGATCGAAACAGACGACGATCTCCGGTTTGTAGCGCCGGATCTCGCGCACCAGATCGCGGCGCAGCGCGATCGTCGGCTCGAGCATCGCGTCCTCGTAGGTGAGGAAGACGACGTCCTCGCAGCCGACGTGGCGGGCCGCCGCCCGCTGCTCCTCCTGCCGGAGCGCGATCAGCCGCTCCTTCGTCATCTCGGGATCGCCGGACCCTTTGCTGCCATCGGTGCAGATGACATAAATCAGCTTGCGACCGGCCTGCGCCCACAACGCGAGGGTGCCGCCCGCCAGAAATTCGGGATCATCCGGGTGCGCGAAGATCGCCATCACCGGCCCGCCGCCGGTCACGCCATAGTCGTGTTGCTGTTCGCTCATGGTTGTCCTCTCGGTAACAGGTTTCCCCGACGCCGTAGACAACAACCGGGGAGGGTGGCGTATTCCTGTGCGGGATGTCGCATCGCATCCCGCACAGGTGTCATTAGCACCATGGGTGCCATGGGTATGCGGACGGAAGTGGGGTGAAAGCGGTAGGGACTCTATGTACGTGGCGACCCGCATTGTCCGTTCGGACGCGGGCCATCGTCTTGCGCCGCCTGGGTCGGGCATGGTATCGTGTTCCCCGTTATCGGTGAGCCGCACAATGCGACGGAACACAACCCCACGACAGCCGACGAGCGGCACCGTCAGGAGGCAACGACATGTCCCGACCCGGCCTGTCCTGGTGGAAGCCCGTACTCGTCCTCTCGATCATTCTCGGGGCCATCTGGAGTTCGCTGCTCGCCGCCCCCGCGCCCGCTGCTCGGGCGTTCCGGGCGCTCGAGACTGTGGAACCCACGCCGACCGCCACCGCCACCGCGACGCCGACCGCGACCGCCACCCCGCGCCCGACCGCCACTGTGCCGCCGACCCCGACGGCTACGCCCGTCCTGTCGGCGACCCAGCCGGTCGCCACCGTCAGCCCGACGACGATCAACTTCGGGAGCGTGCCGCAGGAGACCAATAGCGCCAATCAGATCGTCACGCTGACGAACACCGGGGGGGCCAACCTGACGTTCCTGACCGCGCCCGAACTCAAGGGCGGCGATAGCAACGACTTCACCATCGGGCCCAATAGCTGTGGCATCGCCGCGCCGCTGGCCCCGGCGACCTCCTGCACCGTGGTCGTGCGCTTCACCCCGGTGCGGAACGCCCTCGGCAACCGTTCCACCACCCTGCTCTTCCGCAACAACTCGGTGACCGGCAGCCCGCAATTCGTCCTCTTGAACGGCGTGGCGACCGTCGCGACGCCGCCGACCCCCACCACCCTCGATCTCACCTTCGCCCCGACAACGGTGGCGTTCGGCGCGCAGCCCCTCGCCACCACCAGCGGCTCGCAGTTCGTGATCGTGACGAATACCGGGACCGGCAATGTGACCATCACCGCGATCGAGAAGTCCGGCGGCGACGCCGCAGACTTCTCCGAACCGTCCACCAACTGCCTGATCACCCTCGCGCCGGGCGCGCAGTGCCAGTTGAGCCTCACCTTCACCCCCCGCGCAGCGGGCAATCGGGCGACGACGATCATCGTCACAGACAACGTCCCCACGGCGGGGAGTACGCGGGTGATCGTGGTCAGCGGCACCGGCAGCGGCGCGGCAGTTGCCCCGACCGTCGCGGCACCGCCCACCCCGACGACAGGCCCGGTGCCACCACCCACGCCAACCAGGCCACCCGCCCCGACCGCGCCCCCGGCCACCGCGCCGCCGACAACTTCGCCACCATCGCCGACCCCAGCTGCCACCGCGACCGCGCCGGTCGGCATCCCAACGGCAACCGCACCGGTCGACCCCCTGCCCGGCCTGCCAAACACCGGCTCGGGCGCGGTACAGCCCGTCGGCTGGTCCCCGTCCGACCTACTGGCCCTGCTGGCATTGTCCCTCCTCGCGCTCGTCGCCTTCCCAGTGTATCGGCGCTGGCTACGCAAGGGCTGATCGGGCGCAGGCGACTCGCCCGCCAAAGGTGGGGCGCATATCCCAGCGTGTCCGCCACGCTATCTACACCGGGAATCCGCTGCAACCGTCTCCCCTCCCTTTTAGGGGAGGGGTGCCGCCGCAGCAGCAAGGGCACGTAAAGCCCGTCGCGACGGGCGAGCAAAGCGGGGCCGGGGAGGGGTTCGTACCCCCGCACGGTGCCGCGCCTACGCCTCCCGAGCCACCCCCAACTCGCCAGACCGAACGATACCCGCCTCCCGTAAGCGCGCAATATCGTCGGCGCTCAAGCCCAACTCACCCAGGATCTCGTCCGTATGCTGGCCGAAGAGCGGGGGCGGGCGATCGATCACGGCGGGCGTCTCGCTCAACTTCACCGGCAACCCCAGGAGTCGTACCCGCCCCATCGTCGGGTGTTCGCGCTCGACCACCATCTCGCGGTGCCGCGTCTGCGGGTGGTCGAGCGCCTCGTCGAGACGGTGGATCGGGCCGCAGGGGATCCCCGCGTCGTTCAGCAGCGGTTCCCATTCGGCGGAGGTGCGCGCCTGCAACCGTTCGCTGATCAGGTCGGCCAACTCGTAGCGCCGGGCATAGCGGTCGCCATTGGTGACGAAGCGCGGATCGGCGACCCACTCGGGCACGCCGAGCAGCGCGCAGAAGGTCGGCCAGCGCTTGTCGCCGGTCGCGCCGATCGTCAGCCAGCCATCGCTCGTGCGGAACGCGCCGTAGGGCGCGTTGATCGGGTGATGGTTGCCCGCCGGTGGCGGCACCCCGGCCCCATTGAGGACGCGCACCGCCTGGAAGCCCATCGTGCCGATCATGCTCTCCAGCAGCGAGGTCTCGACCCGCTGACCGCGCCCGGTGCGCTCGCGCGCCTGAAGGGCGGCGAGGATGCCGAACGCGCCGAGCAGCCCGGTGAGCAGATCGGCGATCGGGATGCCGACACGCACCGGCTCGCCCCCCTCGAAGCCGGTGCTGGTCATCAGCCCGGCGAAGCCCTGGATGATGTTGTCGAGGCCCGGACGGCTGGCGAACGGCCCGTCGGCACCGTAGCCGGAGATGGCGCAGTAGATGATCCGGGGATTGCTCGCCGACACCGCCTCGTAACCGATGTTCAGCGCCTCCATCACGCCGGGACGGAAGTTCTCGATCACCACATCGGAGCCGCGCGCCAGTCGCCGGAAGAGTTCCTGCCCCTCCGCCCGCTTGAGATCGAGCGCGAGCGAACGCTTGTTGCGATTGGCCGAGAGGAAGAAGGCGCTCTCGCCCGTCTCGGCGGGGCCATCGGCGTCAAAGAAGGGTGGCCCGGCGGCGCGGCCATCCTCGCCGCGCTCCGGATTCTCGATCTTGATCACGTCGGCCCCGAGATCGCCGAGATACTGCGCGCAGGTCGGCCCGGCCAGGTGCCGCCCCAGGTCGAGCACGCGGATACCCTGGAGCGGCGTGGGCGGCGTGGGCGGCGTGGGCGATGTGGGCGATGTGGGCGATGTGGGCGATGTGGTAGTGCGGGGCGTTTCGTCCATCGGTCTACTCCCTCACCTACGTGGCCTGTTGCACAAGGGCGGGTGGGGTGGCCTCCCCTGTCGCCGTCGCCGCTAAGTACATTCACACAAGCTTCGCGGGTTTGCGGGCCCCGTTTTCAAGACTGTCGCTCGCCGCAAACCCGCAATCCTCGTGTAAATGTACTTAGTCGGTACTTTGTGGACTTCGGATGAAGAGGCCAGAATGGGAAGGGAGGGACGATTTCTCGTGGCATGAACGGCAAGTACGTACTGCGCCAATTCTGCCCCTTTCTCGTTGCTTCGAGCCGTAGTACCGAAGTCCACAAAGTACCGTAGTGGCGTGTCAGGGCTGTTTTGATGAGTTGGCTTCGGTTACTGGACTCGTGGCAGTCGCCCTTGCTACTCATCAAAAGACGGCTGACAGGCCGTTAGCGTCGGCCCCCTTCCCCTCTCCTCGGATGGGGAGAGGGGGTGGCGAGCGAATGCGATGCCGGGGGTGAGGGTCCCCGCAGGCGGAGTACAGCCCGACCTGTCCCCTCGCGGCTACTTCCCCTGCCAGACCGGCTTGCGCTTCTCCAGGAACGCGCTGACCCCCTCGCGGAAGTCCTCGCTCATGTAGGCGCGCAGGACCAAGTCCTGATTGTGGGGCGGGCGGCGGGCGATCTGGACCCGGCGCACCGCCTCCTTCGTCACCCGAATCGTCAGCGGGGCATTGGCGGCGATCTGCTCGGCGAGCGTTGTCACCCGCGCCTCGATCTCGTCGCCCGACACGACCTCATTGGCGAGGCCGATCGCCTGCGCGTCCGCCGCCTCGACCATCTGCGCGGTGAAGATCAACTGCTTGGTGCGGGCCGGGCCGATCAGATCGACCAGGCGGGCATAGTTGTTCATCGAGAGGCAATTGCCGAGGGTGCGCGCGATCGGGACGCCGAAGCGGGCATCGGGCGTGCAGATGCGCAGGTCGCAGGCCATCGCGATCGACGCGCCGCCACCGACCGCGTAGCCCCGAATGAGCGCGATCGTCGGGCGGGCGACCGCCTCCAGCCGCCCGATCACGCGGTCCATCCGCTCCTCGTACTCGATCGCGTGCTGCGGATCGGTGAAGGCGCGGAACTGGCCGATGTCCGTCCCCGCGACGAACGCCTTCTCGCCCGCCCCTCGCAACACCAGCACGGCGAGGGTCGGGTCGGCCTCGGCGGCGTCGCAGATGCGCACGATCGCCTCATACATCGCGAAGGTCATCGCGTTGCGCTGCTCGGGGCGGTTAAACGTGACCCAGCCGATCGGGCCGCGTCGCTCGAAGAGGACATCGGCGGTGCCGGTCTCGATTGCGCTCGTCATCTCGGTAGACTCGGTAGACTCGGCAGCCATCGTCCCCGCTCCTTCCCGGCGTGCTATCCCAGCGTGCTATCCCGATGGCCCATCCAGGCGTGCCACACCCCCTCGCCAAACGGCGGCACCACACAACCACACACGCCCCCGCACCCCCCGCCATTATAGCAAGCCCCGATCTCCCGCCCAGGCAGCGTACCCCCCGCGCCGCGCCCCTCCCTCTCCCCTTCCCCTCACCCGCCCCAAGGTGTATGCTGCAAACGAAATGAACAGATACGCGCGCACGTAGACAATCAGAGAAGATACGAGGCACGCTTGGCACGCTTGATGAAGGAGAAAGAGCCGATGGTGCTGTCGCTGGGCCGCTGGCGGTCGCTCGCGCTGATCCTGGCCCTGACGCTCGGGATCCTCACCCCGACCCCGACCAGGGCGGCCGATTGGGAGCCGCCCGACACGGTCTACTTTCCCCAGACCGGCCATAATCTGCGCGGCGGCTTCCTCACCTTCTGGCGCGAGAATGGCCGGGCGACCTTCCTCGGGAACCCGATCTCCGAGGCGTTCGACCAGGGTGGGCGCGCCGTGCAGTACTTCGACAAAGCCCGCGTCGAGCTGCACGGCGACACCTTCCTGCTCGGCGCGCTCGGCACTGAAACGCTGATCGCGCGCGGCATCGACCTCAATGACCGCCTGCGCCGCCCGCGCCTGCTGCGCGGCAACGAGTTCGACGAACCCGCCACCACTCCCTTCACCCGCCTGCCAGCGATGACCTTCGCCAACGACCCCGATGACCACCGCTACTTCCCGGAGAGCGGCCACACGCTCAATTCCAGCTTCAAGCTCGCCTGGGAGAAGAATGGTGGTCTCGCGCGCTACGGCCTGCCGCTCAGCGAAGAGTTGGTCGAGGTCAGCCCGCTCGACGGTAAGGCGTACACCACGCAGTATTTTGCGCGCGCCCGTTTCGAGTACCACCCCGAGACGTCGAACAACTACAGCGTGGTCCTGACCCCGCTCGGCGCGGCCATCGCGCAGGCGCGCGGTGTCAACACCGCCGCGCTCGCCCAGGGCGATGCGCCGACGTACGACGAGAGCCTCTTCTCGCCGCCGCCCGTGCGCGCGGCGCGACCGAGTGGCGTGTCGGGCGGGGCCAAGTGGATCGATGTGGACCTGTCGCAGCAATACCTGACGGCCTATGAAGGGAAGACCGTGGTGTACGAGGGGTACATCAGCAGCGGGCGCGGGGTCAATGCCACGCCTGTCGGCACCTTCTCCGTTTTCGCGAAGCTCGTCTCCGACGATATGCGTGGGCCGGACCCGAACCTGCCGGGGGGTGCCTATTTCCAGCCCGACGTCCCCTACGTGATGTACTTCGCCGGCGGTGGCTACGCGATCCATGGCGTCTACTGGCACAGCAACTTCGGGACGCCGATGAGCCACGGTTGTGTCGGCGCACCGGTCGGTGGGGCATCATTCCTCTACACTTGGACACCGCTCGGCACGATGGTCTCCATCCACTACTGACCACTACCGACCGCTACCGGCCATCGTTAGTCACCACCGAGCGGCCATCGGGGCAACAGCAGCCCCGGTGCCCCGCCACCCTCCCGCGCCGCGTGGCGGGGTGCCGTGTCCGAGGAAAATCCAAGGGTCCTGGCAGAGAAGTACTTCCTGGTACTTTTCTGCCAGGACCCTTGCTTCTGCTGGATACGCACCGTATATTGCAGTTGTTCGATGTTTTCTGCGGATCATGCGGGTCACAATCCTGCTTTCGCTACCGCTGACCCTCCGATCCGGTCCGAGTCAGGCACCGCCATGTCGGCTCCACCGGGAATATCGACCGATCCGTATCCCGGTTCCGGCCAGCGCGTGGCGGGCCTGACGCGGGAAAGCAGAGCAAGTATGCGCGAGTTCCCGGTCGCTCTCGATCCAGCCAGCGACATCCCGGAGGCGCGCGCGACCCGTCGCGCGCCGTCGCCGCGCCGTGAACCCGAGCAGCGGCCCTGGGTCGAGCAATTGACCGCCCTGGGCAATATCACCACGCTTCCACCGCGTATCCAGTCCCTGGCGGTCGGCCTGCTGGACCATCTCCGCGCCATCCTCCGCGAGAATACTGAACTGGCGGAGCGGGCCATTGCCCTCGAGCATCGACTGCTCGCGGGGCTTGCCGAGCGTGTCCGGCTCGGTTCCCGGATCGCCCTCCTCGAAGGACACCTCGACGCGTTGCGTCAGGAGCGCGCGGACGAACAGGCGCTGCTCGGTCAGTTGAGTCGGGAACTCGAGTACGCTCGTCGGCATCCCGCGCGTGCCGAGCGGCCACCGATCGCCCTGTATCCCCCGACGCAAGGTGGCCCGAGCGCCGCAGGCGGACCCGGCCTCAGGGTCGCGCCAGCGCCCGAACGCGAGATCGCATCATCGCTGCTGCACTTCCAGCATCCCATCAGCAGCGACGAAGAAACGTTGCTGGGCGATGCGTTCGCCGATCCGCCTATGGGGGCGGGGCGACGGGAGGTTGGACCCGGCCCGAATGGGGGCGTGTCTGCGACTGACGATGTCATGCCCGACCCGACCGTCGGCAGCTACGCGCTGATCGCGCATCCCTTCGCGCGCTTCTCCGATCTCGGACAATTCCAGACGGCGATCCAGGCGTTGCCCGGCGTCCATAACGTCAGAGTGCGCCGTTTCGCCCAGGGCACGCTGGAGATGCGCGTCGATTACGACGGCACGACGCCGCTCACCACTCTCCTGCGCGGCCTGCCCCTATCGCTCGATGCCGTGGTGCAGGAAGAATCGTTCCGGCTGCGTATCCACCTCGCCGCGACCGGCACCTACTGACCTCCCGCCCCGCCCCCGCCCTCCACCTTGCCCCCCAGTCCGCGTAGGCGGGCCCCGCTGCGCTCTGCCGTAGACTTCGTGGCCGCGCCTTCAGCCGGGACGATGGCAGAGCCCGGCGGGGCCGCAGTCCACCGGCATCCCCGCGCCGCCCATCCCCGCGCCGCCCCACCCCCATGCCAAAACCGTCGCGGGCGTCTCGCCAGCGCGCATAGTCGGTCGCGCGCCGCGAGCGTCGCGCTACCCTGCGCCCCAGTCGCGCAGACGCTGCTGAAATGCGAAGAGGCGATTGATGGCGTCGAGCGGGGTCGTGTTGATCAGGTCGAGCGCGGCGATCTCCGCCAGGACGCCTGAACGATCCGCCCCCTCGCTCGACCGCTCGGGCTGCGGTCGGGTCGTCTCCATCGCCATACCCAGCAGATACTCACCACCCGCCTCGCCGATCTGGCGTGGCGCGGCGTGGTCGCCAGCGCCTTCGCCGACTTGACGTAACGGTATCTGCGTCGTTTCCAGTTCGCGCAGCAAGAGCGCGGCGCGCGTGGTGACCGTGCGCGGCAGGCCGGCCAGACGGGCCACATGGATGCCGTACGACCGCGCCGCGCCGCCTGGGGCGATGCGGTGTAGGAAGACGATCCCGTCCTCGTCCTCGCGCACCGTGACATTGCAGGCCCGCAGGCGGGGGAGGGCGGTGAGCAGGCCGAGGAGTTCGTGATAGTGCGTGGCGAAGAGGCAGCGCGCGCCGATCCGATCGTGGACATCTTCCACCACCGCGCGGGCGATCGCCAGGCCGTCGAGCGTGCCGGTGCCGCGGCCGATCTCATCGAGGATGATCAGGCTGCACGCGGTCGCGTGGTGGAGGATACTGGCCGTCTCCAGCATCTCGACCATGAATGTGCTCTGCCCCGCCGCCAGATCATCCTGCGCGCCGACCCGCGTGAAGATCCGATCGACGATCCCGAGGGTGGCCGCGCTCGCCGGGACGAACGAGCCGATCTGCGCCAGCAGGACGATCAGCGCGACCTGCCGCAGATAGGTGCTCTTGCCGGCCATATTCGGCCCGGTGAGCAGCATCACCGCGCCGTCGCCGTCATACTCGTCGGCGTCGAGATCGAGGTCGTTGGGGATGAAGCTGTGCCGCTCGACCGCCGCCTCGACCGTCGGGTGCCGCCCGGCCCGGATGTGCAACGCCCGCCCCGCGTCGAGTGTCGGGCGGGTGTAGCCCTGCTGTTCGGCCACCTCGGCGAAGGTCGCCAACACGTCCAGTTGGGCCAGCGCCCCGGCGGTGGCGAGCAGGCGCGCGGCGTACCCGGCGATCTCGGCCAGCACGCGCGTATAGACCGCCTCCTCCACGGCGGCGATCTGCCCCTCGGCGTCGGCGATTCGCGCCTCGAACTCCTTCAGTTCGGGCGTGATGTATCGCTCGCAAGAAGTGAGGGTCTGCTTGCGGATGTAGTCGGGTGGGACGAGCGGGAGGTTCGGGTTGGTGATCTCCAGGTAGTAGCCGAAGATTTTGTTGAAGCCGACCTTCAATGACTTGATCTTGGTCCGCTCGCGCTCGCGCCGTTCGAGTTCGGCGATCCAGCGCCGGGCATCGCGGATACCGTCGATCAGGCCGTCGAGTTCGACGTCGTAGCCGGGCCGGATGCGCCGCCCCTCGTTCGCGCCCGCGATCGCCTCCCCGATCAGCGTGGCGGCCTCGTCGCACGGGTCGAGTTGGTCCCGCAACGCCACCGTCCGCGCGAACTGGCACGCTCCGAGCGTCGCCCGGATCGGCGGCACGAGTTCGAGGGAGGCGCGCAGGGCGTGCAACTCGCGCGGCCCGCTCGTCCCCGCGACGGCGCGACCGGTCAGGCGCTCCAGATCGCCGACACGGTGGAGCAGCGCCCGCAATTCGGCACGCATCGCCGACTGGCGGACGAACTCCGCGACCGCGTCGTGCCGCTCGGCGAGCGCCGTCAGGTCGAGCAAGGGCTGGCTCAGCCAGCGCCGCAGCAGTCGCCCGCCCCCCGCCATGCACGATCGATCGAGGACGCCGAGCAGGCCGCGCCCTCGCGCCTGTCCGCCCGTCTCGGCCCGCCCGCTCCGGTGCAGTTCCAGGTTGCGCCGGGTCTGCCCGTCGAGGGTCATGAACGCCTCGGTGCGGTAGGTGTGCAGGCCGCGTAGCCCGGCGAGGAGGCGCGGGTTGTACTCGCGCAGATAGGCCAGGATCGCCGCCGCCGCCCCGCAAGCCAGTGGGAGATCCTGGCAGCCGTAGCCTTCGAGCGAGGCGACGCCGAAGTGCGCGCGCAACGCCGCCGCGCCGTCCTCGCCGTCGAACTCCCGACGATCGCGCAGGGTTCCCGCGCGCGTGCCGGGCAGGGGCGGGGCATCGCGCGGGACCAGGATCTCCGCCGGACCGAGGCGGCCCAATTCGGCGGCCAGGGCGGCGGCACCATCCGCCCCGCCCGTCCCCCCCGCATCGTCAGTGGAGTCGGAGTCGAAGTCGAAGGGGACGACGGCGAACTCGCCGGTCGAGACATCGACGTAGGCCAGCGCCGCCCCGCCCCGCCCGCTATTCACGGCGGCCAGGTAGGTATTCTCGCGCTCGCGCAGCAATTGCGGCTCGATCAGCGTGCCGGGCGTAATGATCCGGGTGATCGCGCGCTCCACCAGGCCGTGCCCCGCCTCGCTCACCTGCTCGCAAATCGCGACCCGGTGCCCCTTCGCCAGCAGCTTGCGGAGATAGGTATCGAGCGCGCGCAGCGGCACCCCGGCCAGCGGCACCCGCCCCGTACGCCCCAGATCCTTGGAGGTGAGGTGGACCTCGGCGTCGCGCGCGACGACCCGCGCGTCGTCGTCATAGGCCTCGAAGAAGTCGCCGATCTGGAAGAGGAGGATCGCGTCGGGGTACCGCGCCTTGAACGCGAGATATTGGCGGCGTGCGGGCGTGACCGTCGCGGCCTGGCCCGCCGCTGTCTCTGTGCTGCGTTGGGCGTCCGTACTCGTGATCATACCGGCGATTGTACCATGATGGGCACCTTCTCCGACCTTTGGCCACAGTTATCCACAGGTTATTGTCGTGTATACTAGGCTGGGCACGGTCGGGAAGGTGGTGATCGCTCTTGCAGGCCGTGCGCCGCGCGACGAACGCCAGGGGAAGTTCGTCGCGCACGGTGCGCCACCGTTGAGGAGCGGCGTATCCGTTGGCGCGGCTACCGATGGGCGACCAGTGGGCGACCAATGGGGGAGAGGGACGCCATGCGTGTCGGGTTGCCCAAGGAAATTAAGGATAACGAGTACCGCGTCGCCCTGACCCCCGCCGGCGTCGCGGAACTGGTCCATCACGGCCATGATCTCCTGGTCGAGCGCGCTGCCGGGCTCGGCAGCGGTTTCGGCGACGCCGAGTACCGCGCCGCCGGGGCCGAGTTGGTGGAGACCCACGAGGAGGTCTTCGCCCGCGCCGCGCTGATCGTCAAGGTGAAAGAGCCGACCGCGCGGGAGTATCCGCTCCTGCGCGCGGGGCAACTCCTCTTCACCTACCTCCATCTCGCCGCCGACGAGGCGCTGACGCGCGCGCTCGTCGACCAGGGTGTGACCGCCATCGCCTACGAGACGGTCCAGCTCCCCGACCGCTCACTGCCGCTCCTGACCCCGATGAGCGAGGTCGCCGGGCGGATGTCGATCCAGGTCGGGGCGCACTACCTGGAGAAGCTCCACGGCGGGCGCGGGCTGCTCCTCGGCGGGGTGCCGGGGGTGCGGCCCAGCAGCGTCGTGATCGTCGGGGGCGGGGTCGTCGGCACCAACGCGGCGCGGATGGCCCTGGGGGCGGGCGCGGCGGTGACGATCCTGGAGAAGAACCCCGAGCGGATGCGCTACCTCGACGAGGTGCTGCACGGCAACCTGAGCACGCTGATGTCGAATCGGCAGACGGTGGCCGAGGCGGTGGCCGAGGCCGATCTGGTGGTCGGCGGCGTCCTCATCCCCGGCGCGAAGGCCCCAAAACTGGTCAGCGCCGCCATGATCGGGGCGATGCGCCCGGGCAGCGTGGTGGTGGATGTGGCGATCGATCAGGGCGGCTGCATCGAGACGGCCCGCCCGACCTCGCACAGCCACCCGACCTACGATGTGGGCGGCGTTACCCACTATTGCGTGACGAACATGCCGGGTGCCGTGCCGCGCACCAGCACCTTCGCGCTCTCTAACGTCACCCTGCCCTATGCGTTGGCGCTTGCCGACCGGGGCTTTGCGGAGGCGGTGCGGCGCGATCCGGCCCTGGCGCGCGGCGTGAATGTCCACGGCGGGCGGATCACCTACGAGGCGGTGGCCGATGCCTTCGGCCTGCCGTATACCGCGCTGGCGACGTTGCTGGAGGGGCGCAACGTCGCGGCGTGAACCGGGAGGGTGACGGGGGACACGGCACCTGGGAGGGCGGCTCGCCACCGCTCACCCCCGTCTTCCCCGAAGCGCGGTACCGGGTTCGCGCTACCCAGCGGGGCGACGAGAGGGGCGACAAAGGGATGGTTCAGCGGGGGCAGTGATGGAGCAGCAAGTCGATCGTTTCCTGCACGCGTTGCAGGCCGAAAAGGACTTTTCGCAGAACACGATTTCCGCCTATCGCAACGATCTCGGCCAGTTCTCCGCGCAACTGCGCGGCGAGCAGGGGCTCGCCGAATGGACCGCCGTGACCCAGGATCACTTGGTCACGTACCTGTTGCACCTGCGCGGGCGCACGTATGCCCCCTCCACGGTGGCGCGCAAGACCGCCGCGATGAAATCATTCTTCCACTTCCTGATCGATACCGGCGCGATCCCGACCGACCCGTCGGCGACGCTGACCTCGCCGAAAGTGGACAAGTATGTGCCGCGCGCGATCACGCCCGCCGAGGTCGGGCTCTTGCTGTCCCAGCCCAAGAAATCGTCCGGCGCGGAATCGCTGCGCGACCGCGCGATGCTCGAGACCCTCTACTCCACGGGGGTACGGGTCAGCGAACTGGTGGCGCTCGACATCGATTGCGTCGAACTGACGAACGAGCGGGTGCGTTGCGTCGGCAAGGGCGGGCGCGAGCGGTTGATCCCCCTCAAGCCGTCGGCGGTGCAGGCGCTGCGCGACTACCTGCACCGGGCGCGCACCCGGATCGCCCGCGATAGCACCGACCCGGCCCTCTTCCTCAACCATCGCGGCCAACGCCTGACCCGGCAAGGCTTCTGGCTCATCCTGAAAGGGTACGCGCGCAGCGCCGGTATCCTCGACATCACCCCGCACACGTTGCGCCATTCCTTCGCCGCGCACGAGTTGCACAACGGCGCGGAGTTGCGCACGGTGCAGCAAAAACTCGGACACGTCAGCATCTCGACCACGCAGGTCTACCAGCAACTCGCCGGGGACGGCAATGGGCGCGGGCGCAACGGGGCGACCGTCGCCCTGGCTAAGTCGCCGCGCCGGGCCTGAGCGCGGCGACCTCGGGCGACGGCGGGCGAACAGATCGGCGCACGCGCGCGCCTCGAGTGCGCGGTTGGGCACGAATCGTGCTATTGTCGGAGAACGAACAGGGGATTGTCGTCTGGTAGATGGCCGCGTGGTGGCAGGTAAAATTTTGTCTGCCACCGCCCGCGCCATCACGGAGAAGATGCGATCATGGCCGTGGCGAATCCTGGTGAGGAGCAAGCCCTCGATGGCCCGGTCGCGGGGGGAACGGTCCCCACCGGGCCGACTCCGACCGAGGCCATCCCGGTGGATGCACACGCGACCGCTCCGCCGCCCGCCGCTCGTGGGTGGCGCTACGCCGCCGCCGACAAGCGCGACCTCCGGCTCGACCTGTTGCGCGGCTTCGCCGTCTTCGCCATGGTCGTCGACCACGTCGGCGGGATTTCCTGGCTCCACCTCCTCACCGGGGGCAATCGCTTCTTCGTCTCGGCGGCCGAGGGGTTCGTCTTCATCTCGGGCGTGACCGTCGGGATCGTCTACGGCGCGCGCGCGCGCCGCGATGGCCTGCGCGAAGGCGTGAAGAAGCTGCTGAATCGCTCCTGGACCCTCTATGCCCTGGCGGTCTGGCTCGCGCTCGCGACCGCCGCCGCCGCCGCCCTCTTCGACCTGCCCCGTGGCGTCATCCCGGCGGAGAACCCGGCCCGTTTCATCGTCGAGGTGTTGACGCTGCAACGCACCTTCTATCTGGTCGATGTGATGCTCTTCTATGCTGGGGCGATGGTCGTCGCGCCGTTGGCGTTGTGGGCGCTCCTGCGCCGCCGCTGGTGGCTGGTCGCCGCCGTCTCGATCGCGCTGTGGGGGGCCTACCAGTTCGCGCCGGGGGCCGCGCAGCTCCCCTGGCGGATCATCGACAACCCCGTCTTCAACTTCGCCCCCTGGCAACTCCTCTTCTTCGGCGGCATGATCCTCGGCTACCTGCGCGAACGCCCCGCCCCCCTGCCCGGCGCGCGACGGCTCCCGCGACCCCTGCGGGAACTCGCCCTGCCGCTGCTGGCGGCGCTCCTCGGCGTCCTGATCTACCTCCACGCGACGAACGCGATCATCCTCGCGCCGTATGTGCCGGGCGGTGACACGGCGGCCTGGCTCGACCGCTGGTTCGACAAGGGCGCGCTACCCTTCCCGCGCCTCGCCGCCTGCGCGCTCGTGTTCGCCTTCGCCTGGGCCTTGGTGTCGCGCTGCTGGCGACCGCTCCAGCGTGCGCTCGGCTGGCTGCTCCTGCCGCTCGGGCAGGGTGCGCTCTACGCCTACGCCGCCCATCTCTTCCTGGTGATCGGGGTGCAGATCCTCGTAGCGCAGGTGTGGGCGCGCGGGAGCGAGGCGGGGTACTCCACACGTCACATGGGCCTCGATACGTTGCTCCAGCTCGGCGTGATCCTGCTCCTGTGGGGACTCACACGGGTGCGATTCCTGCAAGCGATCGTCGCCCCGCTCGGCACGCCCCCGCTGAAGTCTTGGACCTTCCCGCGCCTCGGTCGGGTCGTGCCCCGCCCGAGCGATTCGCTGGCGGCGCTGGCGGTGGTCGCCTTGCTCTGCGCGCCCTTCCTCATCCAAGGCGGGGTGGGCGGGGGGATCATCCTCCGCTCCCGTACCGGATCGGTGGCCCCGCCGAACGCCGCGCCGGGCGGCGGGCCGGGCATCGCCGCCGGGGCTACAGGCGGTGCCGCCGCCGCGCCCAGCGTCAGGCCGAACCCGGCCTCCACCGTTACCGCGCCCCGCAGCGTCGCCGGTGGCGTGCGCGGTTCGAGCGGCTTGACCGGGCGCAACGACGCACCGGGGGCGTCTGCGGCCCCCGGTGCGGCCCCCCGTGCCACCGCGCGGCCTGCGGCCTCCGCCGTGCCAGCGCCTGCGGCGGGGGTGGCACCAACGATCGCCCCCTCAGGCGGCTATCTGCAAGACGCGGCGTTTTACAGCGAGGCGCTTGGGCGGACCATGCCCTACGGCGTGTATCTGCCGCCCACCTACGATAGCGACCCGAACCGGCGCTACCCGGTCGTCTACATGTTGCACGGCGCGGGCGGGCACTACAGCGAGTGGGTTGCCTACGGCTTGCCAGAGACGACCGAGAACCTGATCTGGGATGGGCAGATCCAGCCGCTGATCATCGTGATGCCGCAGGGCGATCACAGCTATTTCGTCAACCATATCGGCACCGACGAGCAGCGTTGGGGCGATTACGTCGCCTTCGATCTGGTCGGCCACATCGATGCCAGCTACCGGACGCTGCCCCAGGCGACCAGCCGCGCGATCGGGGGGCTGTCGATGGGGGGCTTCGGGGCGCTGCAACTGGCCCTCACCAATCCGGCCATCTTCGGCGCGGTCGGCGGCCACAGCCCGGCCTTGCGGACGATCGACCAGCTCGCCGATCTGATCGTCGCGCCCGATGCGGAGCGGCGGTTCGACCCCGTGGAACTGGTCGAGACGATCGACCCGACCTATGCCCCGCGCATCTGGGTCGATTCCGGCTCCGACGACATCTGGGCCGGGCGCGTGGCCCTCCTGGGCCGGGATCTCGACGCTCGCGGGATCGCCCACGAGGTGCGGTTGCTGCCCGGCCATCACGACTCCGACTACTGGACCGAACACACGGGCGACTACGTCCGCTTCTACTCGCGCTCGCTCGTCGGTGGCGCGCCCGGTGTCGGCGCTCGGCAGGCGGAGCCGCCGCGCCCGCAGGCCACGACATTCAGCGGTGCGCGTTCGGATCGTCGGTGACCAGCCCCTCGGCGCGCGCCGCCGCGATGAGGTCGGCGTCGGCGGCGACGAACGTCAGGCCAGGTAAGCCGGCCAGCCGCAGCGCGGCCTCCGCCGCCAGGGTCGTCGCCAACTGCACCGCGTCGTAGGCGCGCAGCCGCTGGCGCTGGGCCAGTCCGATCGCCGCATCCACAATCGAGCGATCGAGGGCAATGAGGCGATACTCGTCGGCGCAGTGCAAGGCCAGCAGCGCGACTGCGGCATCGCGCACTTGACGGTCGATGCCGTGCGGGGCGCGATGTCTCGCGGCCAGGGCCGCCGCCACCTCCACCTCGGTTAGCTCGGCGATCCAGATGGAATGGCTTGTGATCGGCGCGACCAACTCCCGCACCCAGGCGGTGCCCGGCTCCGGCAGGTAGCGCTTTGCGAGCGCGCTAGAGTCGAAGAAGTAGTCGCTCATCGCTTGGGGCCGCGCTGCTCCGAGATAACCTCACTCAACGGCTTGCCGCCGACCCGATCGAGAGCCGCGCTCACTTCTTCCAAGGTCATGGTCGCGCGTGCCGCGCGCTCACGCATCGCTGTGCTGGGTTCGACCAGCAGGCCGGCGGCGCGGAGCGCCGCGCCACTGCGCGCGCGCTCGCCGGATGGCGACGGAGGGGCCAGCCGCTCGGCAAGCCACTCCTGCACGACGCCCTCGGGCGCTTTACCTTGGCGCGCGGCCTCCGCACGCAGGCGCGCGTACAACTCGGGTGGCAACTCGACGGTGAGCGCGGTCATCGACATCTCCCTCGCTCGATCGCATCGTGCGGCGGCAGCAACATCATGCGGCGTATCGGTATCCGTCAGTACCCCATTCAGCATAGCACGCCTGTCCTGGCTCCGCAGACCCGCCGCCCCCACCGCCCCCCCAACGCTTGGCCGACCATTGCCGACTTGGGCGCATCGGGTATAATGCGGGCGCGGCGTTGGCGGGATGCCAGCGCCGTTGTCTGAGGGCCTCCGCGAGTCGGTGGCCCCGACGACCAACACCGTGCTGCGAGCCCCGGCGGTGTTGTGGCGGTGCGGGCGCTCCCAAGCCGCTTTGCCGAGGAGCGGGCGTGGCGGCGATCCGTCGCGTCGATCAGGGTGTGGAATCGCGTGGAGCCGCGCCCCGCGTCCCGAGACCGGGGAGGCGGGGCGCTTGCTATTTGGGAGGGACCAGCGAGTGAGTATCCGGGCAGCGGGCTCCGTCACCATGGAGCAGATCGTGGCGCTGTGCAAGCGGCGCGGCTTCGTCTACCCCTCCGCCGACATTTACGGCGGCTTCGCGAACGCCTGGGATTACGGCCCGCTCGGTGCCGAGATGAAGCGCAACATCCGCGACCAATGGTGGGGCACGATGGTCCGCGAGCGGGACGACATCGTCGGGCTCGAGGCCGCGATCATCACCAATCCGAAGGTGTGGATCGCCTCCGGGCACGTCGGCGGCTTCAGCGACCCGCTGGTCGAGTGCCGCAATTGCCACAACCGCTTCCGCGCCGACACCCTGCCGGGCGCGACGATCGGGGAGGGTGGGCAAGTGACGATCCCCACCGACCTCGCCTGCCCGAACTGCGGGAAAGCGGGCCAGTTCACCGAGCCGCGCCAGTTCAACCTGATGTTCAAGACCTTCGTTGGCCCGGTCGAGGACGAGGCGTCGGTCGCCTACCTGCCGCCCGAGACGGCGCAGTCGATGTTCACCGACTTCGCCCTGGTACAGAACACCGCGCGTAAGAAGCTCCCGTTCGGCATCGCGCAAATCCGCAAGTCCTTCCGCAACGAGATCACGCCGGGGAACTTCATCTTTCGCACGCGCGAGTTCGAGCAGATGGAACTCGAATACTTCGTGCGCCCCGGCACGGAGGAGGGTTGGTTCCAGCACTGGCGGCAGGCGCGGATGGACTGGTACCGCGACCTCGGTATCCGGCAGGAGAACATCCGGTTCTACGACGTGCCGCAGGACGAGCTGGCCCATTACTCGCGCGGCACGACCGACCTGGAATACCGCTACCCGTTCGGTTGGGGCGAATTGGAGGGGGTCGCCTCGCGCGGCGACTACGACATGCAGCGCCACATCGCGGCGAGCGGCGAGTCGCTGTCCTTCTTCGATGAGGAGACGCGCGAACACATCGTCCCCTATGTCGTCGAGCCGGCGGTCGGCGTCGATCGCGTGATGCTGATCCTGCTGCTCGATGCCTACGACGAGGAGCCGGACAACCAGGGCACGCGCGTGGTCCTGCGCCTCTCGCCGAAGATCGCGCCGGTGAAGGCGGCGATTCTGCCGTTGGCGAAGAAGGAGCCGCTGGTCAACCTGGCGCGCGAGATCCAGGGCAAGTTGCGCCGCCGCCACGCCGTGCAGTACGACGAGACGGGCAACATCGGTCGGCGTTATCGGCGCCAGGATGAGATCGGCACGCCGTACTGCATCACGGTGGACTTCGACTCGCTCGAAGACGGCGCGGTGACCGTGCGCGACCGCGATTCGATGGCGCAGGAGCGCGTGGCGATCGGCGAATTGGCGGTGTTTATGGCCGAGAAGATCGACGAGTAGGCCAATCGGCCGGCCACGACGGTTCGCTGCACAGCATACGGCACAACGTGTGGGGGGCGACAGCATGGGGACATATCGCATCGCGGCGATTCCCGGCGACGGGATCGGCCAGGAGGTCGTTCCCGAGGGGTTGAAGGTGCTCGGGGCGGTCGCGGCACGATTCGGGCTGGTGTTCGCGTTCGAGCATTTCCCGTGGGGCAGCGCTTATTACCGCGAGCATGGGCTGATGATGCCCGCCGACGGCCTGGACCAGTTGCGGTCGTTCGACGCGATCTACTTCGGGGCGGTCGGCTGGCCCGATCTGCCGGACCACGTCACCCTCTGGGGCCTGCGTCTGGCGATCTGCCAGGGGTTCGATCAATGGGCGAATGTGCGCCCGGCCAAACTCCTCCTTGGCATACGCGGCCCCCTACGCGACAAGGGGCCGGACGACTTCGATATCGTCGTGGTGCGCGAGAATAGCGAGGGCGAGTACGCGGGCGCGGGCGGGCGCATCCGGCGTGGCAGGCCGGAGGAACTCGCGCTGCAAACCTCGGTTTTCAGCCGCACGGCGGTCGAGCGGGTGATCGAGTACGCCTTCACCCTGGCTGAGAGCCGCCCGCGCCGCAAGCTGACCTCGATCACGAAGTCCAACGCGCAGGCGTACAGCATGACGCTGTGGGACGACATCTTCGCGGAGTGTGCAACGCGCCACCCGTCGGTCGAGACCGAATCGTGGCTGGTGGACGCGGCGACGGTGCGCTTCGTGCTGCGCCCGGAAACGCTCGACGTGGTGGTCGCCTCGAACCTCTTCGCCGACATCCTGACCGATCTGGCGGGCGCGCTCTCCGGCAGCCTCGGCCTCGCCCCCAGCGCGAACCTCGACCCTTCGCGCCGGTCGCCCTCGATGTTCGAGCCGGTCCACGGTTCCGCGCCCGACATCTTCGGCCAGGGGATCGCCAATCCGATCGCCGCGATCTGGTCGGCGGCACTGATGCTCGACCACCTGGGCGAACCGCAAGCGGCGCGGACGATCGAGGCGGCGATTGCGACCGTCACCGCCGACGGCACGGCGCTGACCCCCGACCTGGGCGGCACCGCGACCACCGCGCAACTGGGCGACGCCATCGTCGCGGCGCTCGGGCGCTGACGCGGGCATCGCGAACGCCCTGCAACGGCGCGCACAATGGGTTTCGGGCAATTTGGCACTCTTGCGGCGCTGTCCAAAGTTTGGACAGCGCCATAGAGTGGAATGCCTTGCTCGTCACTCCCCTGCGTGCCCCCGCCACGTGTCCAAACTTTGGACACCGCCGCGAGAGCGCCAAAGCCCGAGCGCATCCACGCGGGCCGACACCGCTCCCGATCCACCCCTCCCTTTCAGGGGAGGGGTCGCCCCAGTCGCTGACTGACCCCCGCCCGCCCGTCCACTACCGTCTACCGTCTACCGTCTACCGTCTACCGTCTTACGTCTTACGACTCACGCCCCCGCCCCCGTCAGTCCTCCTCCCGGCCGACGATCTGCTTGTAGAGGCCGTCGAGTTCCTCGTCGGAGAAGAAGTGGATCACGATCCGCCCGCCCTTGCGACTCTTCTGGAGGCTGACGCGGGTGCCGAGCACGCGACGAAAACGGTCTTCCAAACGATCGAAGTCGGGCGGGCGTGGCGTGGGGAGCGGGCTGTGGCGCGTCCCGGCGGTCAGCCAGCGCCGGACGATCTCCTCGGTTTGGCGCACGGTCAGCTCGTCGCGCTCCACCAGCGCGAGCGCGGCGACTTGCTCGGCGTCGGAGGAGAGGCCGAGTAGCGCGCGCGCGTGGCCCTCGGTGATCCGCCCGTCGGTCACCGCCGCCTTGATCTCGGGCGGGCTGTTGAGCAGGCGGAGCGCGTTCGTGACCGACACACGGCTACGCCCGACCTTCCCGGCGATCTGCTCGTGCGTCAGGCCGAATTCGTCGGAGAGTTGGCGGTAGGCGGCGGCTTCTTCGAGCGGGTTGAGGTCGGCGCGCTGCACGTTCTCGACCAGCGCCAGTTCGAGCAGTTCGGCGGGCGTCGCTTCCTTCACCAGCACCGGCACGCGCGACAACCCGGCCAGACGCGCCGCCCGCCAGCGCCGTTCCCCGGCGATCAGGCGGTAGGCTACTTCCTCGCCCTCGACGCGGGTTACCAGCAACGGCTGGAGGATCCCATAGGTGCGGATCGACTCGGCCAGATCGTGCAGCCGACCATCGTCCATGGCCTGCCGGGGCTGGAATGGATTGGGGGCGATCGCGTCGATATCGACATCCTGGCCGCCCGTTGTGGCCGCGCTGTCCGTCGGGATGAATGTCCCGAGGCCGCGACCCAACCCGCCCCTGCGCTTCGTCATGCCTCCCCTATCCGCGCCACGTTATCGTCGTCGCAATTGTCGTCGCAGCTATCGGCCCAAGTGTAGCAAAGTCCGGCGGGGTGGGACGTGTGTTATGCTGAAAAAGTGCCGGTTATGACGCTGGCGGTGTGATGAAGGGCGGGCAAAGATGAGGAGCGCGCGGGCATGAACGTCCCTTTCCTGGATGTGCGGGCTTCATATGCCGAGATCGCCCCGGAGTTGGAGGAGGCGACGCTGCGGGTACTGGCGAGCGGCTGGTACCTGCTCGGCGAGGAGATCGTGGCCTTCGAGCGCGCCTTCGCCGCCTATGTCGGCGCGAAGCACTGCGTCGGCCTCGGCAACGGCCTCGACGCGCTCCACCTCAGCCTCCGCGCATTCGGCGTGGGGCCGGGCGACGAGGTGATCGTCCCGAGCAACACCTACATCGCCACCTGGCTGGCGGTGACCTATGCCGGTGCCCTCCCGGTGCCGGTGGAACCCGATCCGCGCACCTACAACCTCGACCCGGCGCGCATCGAGGCGGCGCTGACGCCGCGCACCAAGGCGATCCTGCCGGTCCACCTCTACGGGCAGCCGGTCGATATGGACCCGATCCTCGAGATCGCGCGTCGGCACGGCCTGCGCGTGTTGGACGACGCCGCCCAGGTCCATGGCGCGCGCTATCGGGGCCGGATGGTCGGGGCGCTCGGCGATGTGGCCGCCTGGAGCTTTTATCCGGGCAAGAATCTCGGCGCGCTCGGCGATGCTGGGGCGATCACGACCGACGACGACGAGATCGCGGATAGGGTGCGCGTGCTGCGGAATTACGGGTCGCGTGTGAAGTACGTGAATGAGGTGCCGGGCTACAACAGCCGCCTCGACGAGATCCAGGCCGCCGCGTTGTGCGTGAAGCTGGCGCACCTCGACGAGTGGAACGACCGCCGCCGACGGATCGCCGCGCGCTACCTGGCGGAGTTGGACGACGCCGCCCTGACGCTGCCGTACGTCCCGGCCTGGGCCGATCCGGCGTGGCATCTATTCGTGGTCCGCAGCTACGATCGCGACGGCCTCCAACGCCACCTCCAGGCGGCCGACGTCGGGACCGTGATCCACTACCCCATCCCCCCGCACCGCCAGGACGCCTATCGCGATCTCGCCCTGCCGGAAGGTCGCTTCCCGATCGCCGAGGCGATCCATCGCGAGGTGATCAGCCTGCCGATCGGCCCGCACATGACCGATGAGCAGGTGACCGCGACAATCAAGGCCGTGCGCGCATTCGCCGATCGGGGTTGAGTGGCGGGCGCGCGCGGTGGGCGGCGCTGAAGTGGCGGGCGCGGATTCTTCGCGGCGGCTCAGAATGACAATTCCGATTGCTGTGGGCCACCTACCAATGTTCAGGGTGGCCGACACTTGCGCGGATGGCCGACCGCCTTTGGATCTGTCATTCTGAGCCGCCGCGAAGAATCCGCGCCCGCCGCGCCAGGACTCCGCTCCCGCCCCTCCTCGACTCTGCGTTCCATAGCCGCTTTCCGCTATACTCAAAGACTGTGGGGACGTGGCGCGCGGGCGCTGTCGCGGTGTGGTGTGGGTAGGGGGCATGCAGGACTTCGGAATCAAATTGGCGTCGCTCCTGGCCTTCCTGCCGCTCTTCTACGGGGCTTGCGCGGTCGTTCAACTCACCGTCATACGCCCGAAGACGCGCTATGTGGTCATCGGCTCCTTCGGCACGCTGGCCGCGCTGATCAGTCTGACCGGCCTACTCGCCTTCGCCGTGCCGGATGTCATCAATCGCCAGTCCGGAACCTTGCTACTGGTGATCGCCGGGGTGACAATCCTGCCGCTGATCAAGTCGGTGCGGATGTTGGCTGGTCGTTTCACGCCGCTCGATCCGAAATCGACGGTGGACATCAGCGGCCTGATCGTCGCGCTCTGGATCTTGGTGATCGCGGGGACAGCGGCCCTTACGGTCGATCTGGCCGCGCTCGCCGGTCAGGTCCAGATCACCGTCGCCGACTCGATTATCAACGTCATCGCCCTCCCGGCGCTGGCGTGCTGCCTCGTCGGCATAGGGATCACCCGCAGCCCGCGCGAGGTGGTGACGCGGCTGGGGCTCGAACGGCTGGGGTTGCGCCAGATCGGCATCGCGATCGGGCTGGTCTTACCCAGCCTGACGGTGAGCATCGGGTCCGGCGTGTTCGGACAACTGCTGGCACCGGAACGCACCGCGCAGGTGCAGGACATCCTGCGGGCCATGTCGAGCAACGTCACCAACCCCGCCATCGCCCTCATCATCGCGCTTGGTGCGGGGGTTGGCGAGGAGATCCTGTTCCGTGGGGCGATTCAGCCGCGCCTCGGGATCGGCCTAACCGCGCTGCTCTTCGCCGCGAGCCATGCTCAGTATGGCCTTTCTTATGCGACCGTGGGTGTCCTCGTCCTGGGGATCATCCTCGGTTACGAGCGGAAGTATCTGAATACCACCGCCTGCATCGTCACGCACACGGCCTACAACTTCGTCGCCTTCCTCCTGCCGTACCTCGCCGCGACCGGCGCGGGGTCGTCGTGATGCGCCGCTTCCAGCCGTTCGGTCGTGGCCCGGTGCTCGGGTTCTTCGCGCGCCGTGCCGCCGCGCGTGCCGCCGCGCCGCTGATGCTGACCTGTTACGGCAAGGCCGAATGTTCCTTGTGCGACAAGGCCAAGGGGCCGATCGACAGGCTGGTGCGCGCTGCCGGGGGGCGGCTGGCAGCGGAGTGGGTCGATATTCTCGCCGATCCGGTTCTGGCGGCGCGTTGGGGCGAACGTATCCCCGTGATCTGTCTCGGCGAGACGGTGTTGGCGGAGGGGAAGGTCAGCGAACTTCGGCTGCGCCGCGCTTTGGAGCCGTATCTGCGCGGCGCTCCGGCTGCGGGAAAAGGGAATCGGGATGTCTGACCCGTCGAAGCCCGCGCCCAAGCTGCCCCCACGGCCCGGCATGGCGCGCGCGGCGGGCGTGCGCCGGGTCGCCGCGCGACCGGCGCGTGGCCATCCGGGTGGGCGCACGGGCCTGGTTTTCTCTCTGCTCGGTCTGATCGTGATCGCCTCGATGCTCTTCGGCCTCGTCGCGATCGGCTTCGAGTTCCCGCTCGGCCCGGGCGGGGCGACAGACTCCGACCCCCCAGCGCCGGTCGGGGCCAACCTCGTCCCGACCTACGAGGCGCGGCTGCGCGACAACCCGAGCGATGTCAACACGATGATCGTCTTGGCGAATGTCTTGCAGAATCAGGGCGATTATCCGGGCGCGATCGAGCGGTACGATCGGGCGGTCGCGATCAAGCCGGATGACGTCGAACTGCGGCTCGCGTTCGGGCAGGCTCTCGCGGCGTATGGTCAGCTTTTCGAGGGCGAGATCCAGTACAAGAAGGCGATCGAACTCGACGCCGGGAGTGCGAAGGCCGAGTACTACCTGAGCCAGCTCTATCAGCGCTCGAATCCGCCGCGTCTCGAGGAGGCGCGGATTCATTTCGCGCGAGCGAGCGAGATCGAGCCGGAGGGCGCGTGGGGTCGCGCTGCGCGCGGTGCGCTGGATCGTCTCAATGCAACCCCGGTCCCGGCGCGGGCGACGGCGACGCCATGACGCAGGGTGCCGCGCCGCGCCGCGCCGTCCATCAGGACATATTGCCTACGGCCTCTCCGCCTCGGCCATATGCGGGCGTGGGGGGTGGGACGATGCGCGAGGGCGTGCGGTTTCGGCCGTATGGGGGCGTTGGCGATCGGACGACGCGGGAGGGCGTTCAAATGGACGCCCCTACGGGTGCATGTTGCGGGGCGTTGCGATGACGGTGGGCCCCGACGCTCCCGACACCTTCACGAGCGCGCGCCGACATCTGCTGCACATAATCCAGCGCTACTACCCATTCGTCGGCGGCTCGGAGGTCTATTTCGGGACGTTGTCGGAACGCTTCGCGGCGCGCGGCGATCGGGTCACGGTCTACACGACCGACGCCTGGGATCTGGAACACTTCTGGGCGAGCGGGAAGCGGACGATCGAGTGGGGCGGGGAGACGCGCGAGCAGCGGGGCGTGGCGATCCGGCGCTTCGCGGTGCGTCGCCCGCCATTCTGGCGACTTGGCTACCCGGTGACGCGCCGGTTGATGACCCATCTCTCGGCGGTGCCGCTGCCGTGCGTCGAGGCGGGCCTGCGCGCGGCGGGTCGCTTCTCGCCATGGGTGCCGTCGCTGGGGCGGGCGCTGCGCGACGAGCCGACCCGCTACGATCTCGTCCACAGCGCGAATATCGCCCTGGAAGCGCCGATCCTGGACGCAGAGGAGTATTGCCGACGGCGCGATGTGCCGCTGGTGATCACGCCGTTCGTCCATCTCGGGGAGGCGGGCGACCGCCGGGTGCTGAAGTATTACTCGATGCGGCATCAGGTGGACCTGCTCCGGCGCGCGGACGCGGTGGTGGCCCAGACGGCGCGCGAGTATCGCTTCCTGGCCGGGTGCGGTGTGCCGGAAACGCGGTTGCATCTCGTCGGGGCGGGCGTCGATCCGGCGCAGATCGTCGGCGGCGACGGGGCGGCGTTCCGGGCACGCCACAGCATCGCGGGCCCGCTCGTCGCGACGATCGGCGTCACGGCGCACGACAAGGGGACGCCCCATGTCGTGGAGGCGCTGCGCGCGTTGTGGCGCGCAGGGCGCGAGGCGACCCTGGTGATCGCCGGGCCGCCGATGGAACACTTCGTCCGCTTCTTCGAGGCGTTGCCCGCCGCAGACCGGGCGCGCTGCCGCCTGCTCGGCTTCATCAGCGAGGCGGAGAAGCGCGATTTGCTGGCCGCGACCGACCTTTTCGCGATGCCCTCGCGCACCGATTCTTTCGGTATCGTCTACCTGGAGGCGTGGTGTTGCGGGGTGCCGGTGATCGGCGCGCGGGCGGGCGGCGTGCCGGATGTGATCGATGACGGGCGAGACGGGCTGTTGGTGCCGTTCGGCGCGGTCCCCGAACTGACCGAAGCGATCCGCACGCTGCTGGATGACCGGGCGCTGGCGAGCGCGATGGGCGCGCGTGGCCGGGCGAAGACGCTGGAACGCTACACCTGGGAGCGGGTCGTCGGGGCCTTCGCCGACATCTATGACACGGTGATCGCCGGGCGTTCGCCGTCGGCGGCGGGGACGGGGAGTTCGAGCGTGGTGGCAGGCGGTTGAAACCGCGCCTCGGGGCCTGCGGGCCACGAAACCCGCCTGCGCGGGTTAGCAGGCGATGCCTGGGCGACGGGCCTAACCCATGCAGATGGGTTTCGTGGTGCCGCCGCCCCCCGAGGCGCGGTTTCAACCGCCCGCCAGCGTCGGCAGCACTCAGGACGGCTCGGGCGTTGTCGGCACCGAGGGCGTCTGTGGTACAGTCTCCGCTCGGTGCGGGGCGGGGCGAGGGGGACGACACGGCGGGAGGGGCGGCGCGGTGAGCGGGGCAGGGGCGACACGGCGGCTCTCGGCGACGGAGATCGCGGCGACACTCGCCGCGATCAAGGAACGCGTGCGCGAGCGTCACGGTCTGCCGCCCGCCGGACCCGACGAGCCGCCCGGCGAGGCGCGTAGCGCGCTGACCGAGGCGATGGACGCCGCGCACATCTCGGCGCACACCCCGATCCTCTGGGATCTGCCCGTCGTGGGGCAGGGCATCGCCCTCGGTAAGCGCGTCGTGCGCCTGTTGCTGCGCTGGTACATCAACCCGATCGTCGATCAGCAGAACGATTTCAACGCCGCCGCCGTCCGCGCCCTCGGCGAACTCGCCGCCGAGAACGAGCGGCTGCGGCTCGCGTTGGAGCGCCTGTCGGCGGCGCGCGACCAGGCCGCGCGACCCGCCGGATGAACATCGCGATCTGCGCCTCGCAGGTGCCGTTCGTCCGTGGCGGGGCGGAGGTGCTGGTCGATGGGCTGGCGGAGGCGTTGGAGGCGCGCGGGCATCGGGCCTGCATCGTCGCGTTGCCGTTCAAGTGGTACCCGAAGGAGCAATTGCTGCGTGGCGCGCTCGCCTGGCGACTGCTCGATCTGACCGAGGCGAATGGCGTGCCGATCGATCTGGTGATCTGCACCAAGTTCCCGACCTGGGCGGTGCGCCACCCGCGCAAGGTCGCCTGGGTGGTCCACCAACACCGGCAGGCCTACGATTGGTACGGCACGCCGTTGAGCGACTTCGCCAACACCCCGGAGGATCGGGCGGTGCGGAGCGGTCTGCGCGCGATCGACGGGGTCGGGCTCGGGGAGTGCGGGCACCTCTTCGGCATCTCGCAGAATGTCGCCGCACGGCTGGCGCGCTTCAACGGCCTGCACGCCGCGCCGCTATATCCGCCGTTGCGGCTGCGCGGCCTCGCCCCCCTGCCGCCCGACGTGCCCGACAACGGGGCGATCCTCTCCGTCTCGCGCCTGGACGCGGCGAAGCGGGTCGAGTTGCTGATCGAGGCGTTGGCGCGCACGACCGCGCCGGTTCGCGCGGAGATCGTGGGGACCGGGCCGGACGAGCGGAAGCTGCGCGAACTGGTGCACACACGCGGCTTAGCGGGGCGGGTCGCATTCCTGGGGATGCTGCCGGATGCTGCGGTGGTCGAGCGGTACAACGCGTGTCGCGCGGTCTATTACGCCCCGGTGGACGAGGATTATGGCTACGCCACGGTCGAGGCGTTCGCTGCCGGGAAGCCGGTCCTGACCGCCACCGACTCGGGCGCGACGCGCGAGTTCGTGCGCGACGGCGCTACCGGCGCGGTGGCCCCGCCCGAACCGGTCGCCTTCGCCGCCGTGCTCGATCGCTGGTATGCCGACGCGGCGGGCGCGCGGGCGCTGGGCCTCGCCGGGCAACAGGCGATCGCCGGGATCACCTGGGAGCGGGTCGTCGCGGCGCTGACGGGCGAGGCATGATGGGCGAGCGAGAGGCGCAGACAGGGGCGCGGGCCACCGCCGCCACACCGCCTGGGTCGGACCTGGCCGCCCGCCCGCGCGTCGCCTGTTTCACGCCGCTCAGTCCGGTCGAGTCGGGCATCTCCTACTACAGCGAGGACATCTTGCCGGTCCTGGCGCGTGCCCTCGATCTGACGGTCGTGGTGGATGGTTATGCGCCGACGCACGCGCCCGACCTGCGCGCGGCGGGGGTGCGCCTGCGCCGGGGCCGCGAGTTCGCGCGTGACGGCGCGTTCGCGGCGACGATCTACCAGATGGGCAACAGCCCGGCGCACGCCTACATGTACGAGCGGGCGCTGACGCGGCCGGGGATCGTGGTGCTGCACGACGTGGTGCTGCACCATCTGCGACTCTGGATGGCGGTGAATGGCGGACGTGGTGCGCGCCGCGCCTACGTCGACGAGTTGCGCCAGTGCTACGGCGCGGCGGGCGGAGAACTGGCGCGGGCGGTACTGCGCGGTCAGACCCCGGCGACCCTGTTCGACTATCCGCTGGTCGAGCTGCTGCTGGCGTCGGCGCAGGCGGTGATCGTCCACAACGCCGCCAGCGCCGAGCGGGTCCGGGCGCTGCACGCGGGGGTGCGGGTGCGGGTCGTGCCGATGGGGGTGCCGCTGCCGCCCCTGCCGCCGCGCGACGAGGCCCGCGCGCGCCTGGGTCTCGCGCCGGGAGCCTTCGCGGTCATCTCGCACGGCCACGTCAACCCGTATAAGCGGCTCGATGTCGCCCTGCGCGCCTTCCATCGCCTGGCCGACGAATATCAGGACGCGCGCTTCCTGATCGCCGGGAATGTGGCCCCCGGCCTCGGCCCGGCGATTGATAGGCAGATCGGCTACCTGGGCCTCGGCGGGCGCGTGCGTCGGCTCGGCTTCATCCCGCCCGCGACGGTCGCCGATCTCCTCGCCGCCGCCGACTGCTGCATTAATCTGCGCTATCCTTCGGCGGGGGAGACCTCGGCCAGCCTGCTGCGGATCATGGGGGCCGGGGTGCCGGTGCTGGTCAGCGACGCCGGTTCGTTCCGCGAATTGCCGCCTTCCTGCGCCATCCAGGTGCCGGTCGGGCCGATCGAGGAGGCGCTGTTGGCCGAATATCTGCTCACGCTCGCGCGCGACGAGGCCCTGCGCGTCGGCCTCGGTGCGGCGGCTCACGCCTTCGTCGCGGCGGAACACAGCCTGGAACGCTCGGCGGTCGGCTACCTGGCGACCCTGGGCGATGTGCTGGGGCGGGAACTGACCTTGCCCGACGGCCAGGCGCGGGTGGAGCGACCCGCCACGGTGGGCGCTGTGCCGCCCGAGCCGCCCCGCCAGCGCTCGCGATACTTCCCGCTGGCGTCGAGGCGCAACCGGCCTGCCGCCGCGCACGTTTCACCCGATGAAGCGACGATTGAAGCACCGATCGGGGCGATAAGCGCCGATCCCCTGCTCGATGGCGTGGCTGACGCGCTGGCCGAGTTGCACCTCGCGGGGCACGAGCCGCTGCTTCGCACCGTGGCGCGAGAGGTGGCTTCTTTGCGGGGCAATCCGCGACGGGGCGGCCCACATGGCGGGCTGTGGCGGCTGCGGGCCGGGCTGCGTGGCGGGCTGCGTGGCGGGCTGCGGCGGCTGCGAACCGGTTTGCGAGGTGGTTGGCGAGCGAGACTGAAACGGTTAGGACAGCGATGAGCGACATGACAGCGATACAACCGTTGCACGCCGCGCGCCCGGCGCTGCCGCAGGAGGAGTCCGCGCCGAACGTTGTCCGCACGCCCTATCGCCTGAGCGTGGTGATGCCCGCGTATAACGAAGGGGCGTCGCTCGCGCGGGTGCTGGCGAGCGTGGGCGCGCAATTGCCCGACGCCGAGTTGATCGTGGTGGACGACGCCTCCACCGACGACACTGCCACCATCGCCGAGCGGGGCGGGGCGCTGGTGGTACGTCAGCCATACAACAAGGGCAATGGCGCGGCGGTGAAGGCGGGCATCCGGGCGGCGAGCGGCGAGGTCATCCTGCTGCTCGACGCCGATGGTCAGCACGATCCGGCCGATCTGTCGCGCATCCTCGCGCCGATCGGGCCATACGATCTGGTGGTCGCCGCCCGGTCGCGCGCGTCGAACGCGACTTGGACGCGCGGCTGGGGCAACGCCGCGCTCAATCGCTTCGCCACCTACCTGACCGGCCAGCGGGTGGACGACCTGACCTCGGGCTTCCGCGCGATGAAGCGCGCGCAGATCATGGAATTCATCCATCTGCTGCCAAACCGGTATTCCTACCCGACAACGAGTACAATGGCCTTCATCAAGGCCGGGTACAGCGTGAAGTTCGTGTCGATCGCCGCCCACCCGCGCGAAGGCGGGGCCAGCGGGCAGAAGTTGCTCAGGAACGGTGTGGTTTTTGTTACTATTATCCTGCGGATGGTCACCTTGTTCAGCCCTTTGAAAGTGTTCAGCCCGCTCAGCGCGGTCCTCTTCCTGCTCGGGGCGGGGTATGGCGTCTACACGATCGCGACCGAGGTACACATCACCAATACCACGGTCCTGCTGGTGCTCACGGCGCTGATGATCTTCCTGCAAGGACTGATCTCCGAGCAGATCGCCGCCTATCGCTTCGAGCGCCGCGAGTGAGCGCCGACGCCGCGAGTGTGCATGTGTGATTAACCGGGAAGAATCTGCGGCGGAGTCTGGACCGGGCGCGCGCGACCTCCCCGCGCGGTCGGGGTGGGTGGCGTCCGCCCGGCGCTGGGTGCCGCGGCTGGTCGGGTTGCTGCTCTTCGTCTTCGTGCTGCGCTCGGTCGGCGTGGTGCGGGTCTGGTCGGCGCTGCGTCAGGCCGACCCCTGGCCACTCGTGCCGGCGGTGCTGGCGACGCTCCCGTTCCTCGCGGTGAAGAGTTGGCGCTGGGCCGGCCTGGCCGCCGGGCTCGGCACGCCTCGCCTCAGCCGCTGGGAATCCTTTCGGCTCTACGCGATCGGCATCTGGTGGGGCCAAGCCACGCCCGGTCAGGCGGGCGACTTCGTGAAGGCCTGGTACTTGAGGCGGCAGGGTGCCGAACTCGCCCCGGCGCTCACCAGTTGCGTCCTCGATCGCCTCTTCGATCTCGTCGCCCTCTTCGCGCTCGGGGCGGTCGCCCTGTTCGCGTATGCCGGGGGCGGGCAGAGTGTGGTGCTGGTCGTCGTCGGGCTGCTGATCGTCTGCGCCGCGATCGCGGCGGCGGTGACCGAGCGCTGGCGTACCCCCCTGCTCGCTATCCTGGGACGGCTGACCCCGCGCCCGATCCGCGAGCGCGTCGCCAAGATCGCCCTGCTCCAGTCGTTGGCAACCTTGCAACTCGACGCCGGGCAACTCCTCCCGGCGCTCGGCTGGACGGTGGGGTCGTGGGTGGTGAGCGTCGGGCGGCTCTGGCTCTGCTTCGTCGCGCTCGATGTGCGCCTGCCGTTCGCCGACTTCCTGATCCTGACCGTCCTCCAGACCGTCGCCGGGCTGATCTCGATCGGTGGCATCGGCACGCGCGATGTGGTGCTGGTCGCATTTCTGGCCCCGCGCGGCTACGATGGCGGGCAGGCGATCGCGATCTCCTTCCTGATCCTTGCGCTCAATCTGGCGAATATCATCCCCGGCTTCTTCCTCTGGCTCCGCGATCCCGTGCCGCGCGGCGTGGACCTCACGACCGACCCGGCGGACCCGGCGGATGTGCCGCGCGCCACGGTCGGTGTGCGATGAGCCTGACCCTCGAACCTGCGGCGAGCGGCGATGTCGCCACCCGGCGGTCGTCCGCGTGGTGGTCGCTGCTCAGCGACGGGGCGGTGGTGGCGCTGCTGGTGACGCTGATCGCGGTGGCGGGCGGGGTGCGCGCGATGACGATCTGGCCGCAAGCGGTCGGGATCGACGAGGCACCATACGAGGACGAGGGCGTCTACGCGTCGGCGGCGCAGCTAATACGCGAAGGGAAACAACCCTATCGCGATTTCTTCTTCGCCCATCCCCCGCTCGGCCCGGCCCTCTACGCCCCGGCGACCGATTATCGCTACACCACCTGGGGCAGCCCGACGACCTTCATGATGCTGCGCTATGCCTCGCTGTTGTACAGCGCGCTGACCGTCGGGCTCGTCTTCCTGATCGGCTGGCGACTGTGGGGGCTGCTCGGCGGGGCCGTCGGGGGGGCGCTGCTGGCGATCGATCCGCAGGCGGTCTGGGCGGGGCGGCATGTGATGCTGGAGAGTCCCTACCTCTTCCTGACGGCGCTCGCCGTGCTGGCCTACGTGGTGGCGCGCGAGTTGAAGCAGCCGCCCCCGGCCTTGCTGCTACTGGCCGGTTTCTTCGCCGCCGCCGCCGGTGGGGTGAAGCTCCAGGGGTTGGTCGTGCTGGCTGCGATGGCGATCGATCTGCTGGTGCGGCGACGCGGTGGTCTGCTGCTGAACCTGTTCGCGGGGGGCGTGTTGTTTGCCCTGCCGCTGGGCGGCTATCTCTTCTGGCTGCGCGGCGCGGACCCGCTCGGCCAGTTCGTCTGGCTGCAACTGCTGCGCCCGGCCGACGGCCTGGTCGGGACGGTGGCCCGGCTGCGCCAGTTGGGGAGCGAATCGTGGCTCCTGCTCCTGCTTGGCGCGTTGGGCCTCCTGGCGCTGCCGGTCATTCGGGCGCGGCGGGCGGTTTCGGCGCGCGAGGCCAAGGCCGCCGCCGGTTTCGCGCTGCCGCGGCTGCCGTCGCTCGATGAAAAGCCCCGCCCCCGCCCGGTGGCGCGTCCCGTGTTCTCGGCCATCGGCGCGACCTCGCAGGCGGGGCCGGAGAGCCCGACGGCCGGTTGGACGTTGCTGCTGCCCTGGTTGGCGCTCACCGGGGCGATCCTGCTGCTCTCGCGCTCGTACTACGCCCACTACAGCGTCGAGTTGTCCCTGCCGCTGGCCCTGTTGGCCGGGGCGGTGCCGCTCGGAGTCGCGCGGGCGCTGCGCGCGAACTGGGGCACGAGCGCCTATGGACTCGCCCTCGCGGCGGGTCTCGTGGCGGCGTGCGTCTGGTTCGGCCCCGACGCGTGGCGTGCCGACCGCGAGCAGCGACCGGACCGGCTGTACACGATCGTGGGGCGTTTCGCGGGGGACGCGGTCGGCCCCGACCGGGCGGTTTTCGCGCTCGACGCGCAGTTCCCGTTCCGCGCCGCCCGCCGCCCGGCGCGCGACGCCAACGAACGGTTCATCGTGGATGGCTACGGCCTGCTACTCTATCGCGGCCTGGGCATCGTGTCGCTGCCGCTCGGCGAACGCTTCCGGCAACTGCGCGCCGTCTCCCTTGACGCTCCCTTTGACGACCCCTACACGATCATGTGGCAACCGACGGTACAGGACCAATTGCGCGCGAGCATGGCCCGCAGCGACCTCGTCGTGATCGACGACAAATCGGACGGTCGGCTGACCGACGAGACGCGCCAGTGGCTGATCGCCCACAGCAAGCTGGAGGAGCGCCAGAATCGCTATGCCATCTATCGCATCCTCCGGTGACGCGCCCGCGTCGTCGTGGCGTCGGCCCGGCGTCGCCCTCGCGTCGATCCTGCCGGTCGCCGCGTTCCTCCTCTACGCCCTCGCCACGCCTGGACTGTCGCGCGGCGATAGCGCCGGGGTCTACGTCACCGCCGCCGCGCTGGCCGAGGGGCGCGGCTTCGTGCTCGACGGCTACCTCGCCGCGCTCGCCCCGGCATCGGCCAGCGCCGATGCCGCGCCCGCCGCGTATCCGCACGTCGCCTACGCCGCAGGACGCCACTACCACGCCGCGCCACCGGGGCGGGCGCTGCTGGCGCTGCCGCTCTACGCGCTCGGCGCGTTGCTGGCACCGCTCCTCGGCGTGGAGACGCCCGCGATCCTGATCATGCTGCTCGGCCCGCTCCTCGGGGCGCTGGTGGTCGGGTGTGTCTATCGCTGGCTTGGGGCGCACCTCCCGCGCCGTCTCGCCGTGGCGGCGACGGGCGGCTGCGCCCTGCTCCTCCTGCCAGTGGCGGTCGCCCCGTCCATCCCGATCGTCGCCGCCGCGCTGGCGGCTGTCGGTGGCCCGTCGGTGCGCGCGTTGCTGGAACGGGGTGGCGGGAAACGCGCCGCCGTGGTCGCGGGCGTGGCGCTCGGTGCGCTGATCCTGGTCGATTATCTTGTCGGCGGCGTGGCGCTCGTCGCGGTCGCCCTGCTGGCGCTGGCGCTCGTGCGGCGGCGTGCGCGCGGCGCGGCGCTTGCCCTGCTGGCGGCGGGCGCGCTCCCGCTGATCGTCCTGGCGGCGTGGCAGACGGCGGCGTTCGGCTTCCCCTGGCACCTGGCGTTCCGCGCCGCGATCGATCCTGCCGGTCGGTCGCTGCGGGCCCTGGTGCGTCCCGACAGCGTTGTCGCGCTGACACTGGCGACCGTGATTGTCGGCGCGTTCGCGGCATTCTCCATGCGGCCTCTTGCCCCCGGCCTCCGCAAGCTGCCGCCGTTGTTCGCCTGTGGCGTGTTGGCGCTGGGCGCGCTCGTTGGCTTCGGCGCTCCCCGCGACACGCCGGTGCTGCCGGTGCGGTGGTGGGAATCGTCGGCCCTCGCGCCGCTCCTGCTCGGGGCGCTGTTGCTGGCATTCGCGCCGGTCGCATGGCGTCGCCTACGGGCCGGTATCCCGATCAAGGCACTCGCGCCTGTCGCGCTCGTCTGTCTGCTGGTGTTGTCACCGCTGGTCGCGCTGCTGCCGCGCGGCGCGCAAGCGGCGACCGCTACGGACGCGGAGAACTACGCCGCGCCATTCGCGATCGAGACCGGCGGGGCCGTGCGCCCCCTGTGGACGATCGAGCGCGGCGAGGGGCAGATCGCCGTGTCGGCGTTGCGCCTCGATGCCGGTGCGCGGGCGCTCGGCCCCTGGATCGACGTCTGGCCGGGCGCGGTCTACGGCGTGCGAGCGGGCGGTGACGGCCCGCTCCGCGTCACCTATGGCTGGGAGGATGCCGCGCGCAACAGCCTCACCACGCAGACCGCGAGCTTCGCGCCCGGCGCAGCCCGGCGAGCGCGGTTCGCCGCGCCGGTCGGGGCGGCGGGCCTGCGCCTCCGCGTCGAGGCGCTGGCGGGCACGGCGACGGTCGCGGACCTGCGCCTCGAACTGGTGGGCGGGGTCCGCGTCGAGCCGTTCCCGGGCGGGCGGCGGGCGGCGCTGGCGTTCAGCTTCGATTGGGAGTCGGCGATGGGCGGGCTGATCCACTCGCGCAGCGAGGGGAATGGCGAGGGCGCGGGCGCGACGGTGGGCCTGCGCGCGGACGGCGGGCCGTCGGTGGCGGAGGCGGCGGAGAAGGGCCGACGAATGCGCGACGGCGCGCGCTTCCTGGCCGACCTCTTCGCGCGCCACGACATCCGTGCCACCTTCTACTCGACCGGCTACAACCTCCTCCCTGGCAATCCCGCCTGCGCGCGGTTCCTGGGCGACCCGACCTACGCCAACGCGAACGCCGCCAATGGCTGGGGCAGCGACTGGTGGCGCACCCATCCGTGGTACGGCGACGACCCCTGTGCGACCGAGGGGGAAGCCCCGGCCTGGTACTTCGCCTCGGCGACGCGCGAACTGGCGAATGCGGGCCACGAGATCGCCTCGCACTCGTTCGGCCACCTCTACGTGCGCGGCGTCACGCCAACGCAACTCGACACCGATCTGGCGCAGTGGCAGCGCGCGGCGACCGCCCTGGGGCTGCCGTCCGCGACCGGCTTCGCGTTCCCGTGGACGAGCAGCAACAGCCTGGACGATCGTTTCTGGGCGGTCTTCGCGCGTCAGGGGATGACGACGCTGACGCGCCTCTACCCGCCGGATGTGCGCCACCCCTACGAACTCGACCGGGTCAAGGGCGCGCCGGGCCTGCTGGTCTTCCCCGATTACTATCTCGCCTCCAAGGCCGAGGCGCAGGCGGAAGCGCTGGCGCGCATCGACACGACGCTGGCCGTGCGCGGCTATCACAGCCTCTGGAACCACCCGAACGAGGCGCTGGAACAGGGCGGGCCGGTGATCTGGTCTGGGATAGTCGAGTACGCCGCCGCGCAGCGCGAGCGTGGGCTGTGGCTCGCCCCGGTCGGCGAGATCGCCGCCTACGGCACGGCGACGCGCGAGGTGGCGGTGACCGCCCTGCCGATCGCGGGCGGCACGCGGCTGATCGTCGAGAATCGGTCCGGGCGGGCGATGCAGGGGCTGACCCTGCGCCTGCCCGTCGCCGCGAGCGCGATCACGATCGACGGGCGCGCGGCGACGGCGGGGGACCGGGTGATCCTCCCGACCCTGGCGGCGGGCGAGCGCGCGGTCGTGGTGGCGCGTCGATGAGTCGTCCCGTCGCGGTGTCGCGCCCCGGTCCCGAACGCCCGGTCGCCCTGCCGCCGCACGGGCGGGGCGCGGCCTTCCTGCACTTCTTGCCGTTCGGCGTCGTCGTCGCTGCGCTGGCCGTGACGGTCGCGCACCAGCTGCCGCCGATTCTCGGTTTCTGGCGCGAGATGCTGCGCTGGCCCTACCCGATGCAGGGTTCGGAGAGCCTGATGGTCTGGGAGGCCGGGCGACTGGCGCGCGGCGAGGGCCTTTATGTCGCCAATGGCCCCGAGCGGCACGGGTTCGTCTCCGGCCCCTACACCCCGCTTTACCTCGCCGCCGTCGCCGTCACGCTGGCGCTGACGCCGACCGTCTATACGGGCGGGCGACTGCTCACACTGGTCGCCTGGCTGGCTCTGGTCGCGCTGGTGGCGTTGCTGGCCGGTGGGGGGGGCGTGTCGCGGCGCGCGGGCTGGCTTGGGGCGCTCGTGGCGGCTGTCAGCCTGGCCGGCTTCACGCCCGGCGTCATCTGGGCCGTGCGGGTGAAGCCGACGATCCCCGCGCTGGCGCTGGCGGCGCTGGGCCTGCTGATCGTGCAGCGCTGGTGGTCATCGCCGCGCCGGACCTACCTCTGGGCGTTGCTGCCGTTCGTCGCCGCGTACTTCACCAAGCAGACAACGGTGGCCGCGCCCGCCGCCGCCACCCTCTTCCTGCTCGTGCAGCTCGGCCCCCGCGCGGCAGCGCGTTTCGTGGCGCTCGGTGTGGCGGGCGGTGCGGTACCGTTCGCGCTGTTGACGCTCGCCACGCGTGGCGAGTTCTTCCGCCATATCGTCGCCGATCGGCGGCTCGCCTGGCAGGGCCAACTCCTGCTGAACTTCGGCGGCCTGTTCCTGCGCGATTATTGGCCGCTGCTCGTCGCCGCCCTGCTCGCCGCGCTGGCGCTCGTCGCCCTACACCTCCCGACCATCGCGCCCGCCTACCTCCTCTGCGCGCTCGGCCTCGTCGCGACGATCGGCGTCGAGGGGGCCGACCACGACCACCTGATCGAACTGGCGTTCGCGTCCGCGCTGACGGTGGGTGTCGGCGTCGCGGTCGCGGCCTCACGGCGGCGTCTCGCGCCGCTGGCCTGGTTGCTGGCAGCCTTGCTGGTCGGCCAACTCGTCACCGGCTGGACGCCGGATCGCTGGTATGCGGGGGAACTGGCCGCGCCGGACCCGCGCGTGCGCCGCCAACTCGACCTGATTGTCGCCAACATCCGCGACACGCCCGGGGAGGTGCTGGCCGAGGAGATCGGGCTGATCCTGCTGGCCGACAAGCCGGTGCCCTACGACGACCCGCAGGCGATGGCCGCGCTGGCGCGCGTCGGGCGCTGGGACCAACGCCAACTTCTCGACGACCTGGACAGGCGGCGGTTCAGCCTGGTCATCCTCCCGGCGAACCCGCGCGACGAATTGTGGACGCCGGAAGTGCTGGCGGCGATCCGCGCCAACTACGATCTCAAGTTCCGCGACGTGTGGTTCACGTATGTGCCGAAGGAGGGGCGCTGAGTCGCGGGTGAGTGCGGTTCACCGTCGTGCGTGGGTGGTTGGGGTGGGGAGGCAGGCGGTCGAGGGAGGCAGGCGGTCGAGGGTGGCAGGCGGTTGAAACCGCGCCTCGGGGTGCGGTTTCAACCGCGCAAGATGCTGAACCGCACTCCATCGCTGGCAGCGCTGTCGTGCCATGCTTCGCAAATGGATCGGGGCGGGCCCGTCGGCCCGCCCCCTATCAGAGTGTATGCAGCGTGTATGGAAGCTCTTCGTCGCCTGTACGGCGGCGAGGGTCAACTCCTATGCGACGTGCAGGCTCATCGCCGGCTCGCGCGTCAGGGCGACGCTGAGGACTTCGTCGAGGTGTTCGACCTGGATGAAGTGCAGGCCGTTCTTGACGACGTCCGGGAGTTCGGCGAGGTCCTTGGCGTTGCGGCGGGGCAGGATGAAGGTGCGGATACCGGCGCGGTGCGCGGCCAGCGTCTTCTCTTTCAGCCCGCCGATCGGCAGCACCTTGCCGCGCAGCGTGATCTCGCCGGTCATCGCCACATCCTTGCGGACGTGGATGCCGGTGAGGGCGGAGATCAGGGCGGTGGCGATCGTGATGCCGGCCGACGGGCCATCCTTCGGCGTGGCCCCGGCGGGGACGTGGACGTGGATCTGATGGGTGTCGAAGAAGCCCGACGCGACGCCGAAGGTGGCGGCCCGCGCTCGCGCGTAGCTGACCGCCGCGCGCGCCGATTCCTTCATCACGTCGCCGAGTTGGCCGGTGAGGACGATCTCGCCCTTGCCCTCGGTGAGCAGGACCTCGATGCCCAGCAACTCGCCGCCGACCCCGGTGTAGGCCGCGCCTGTCGCCACCCCGATCTCGTCCTCCTGCTCGGCCTCGTCGTGCTCGTAGCGCGGCACGCCGAGGAATTCGTGCAGGTTGTCGCCGCTGACCCGGACGGACGGCGTAGCCATGGTGGCGAGGAGATCCGTTTCGAGCACCGTATCGCCCGCCGCCACGTCGATGCCGGTGACGATGGCGGCGGTCTCCTCGATTGTCTCGGCGGCCTCGGCCACGCGGCGGGCGACCTTGCGGCAGACCGCGCCGATCTCGCGTTCGAGGCCGCGCACGCCGGACTCGCGGGTGTAGTTGCCGATGATCGCCAGGAACGCCGTGTCATCGAAGCTGAGTTGCTCCGTGGTCAGGCCATTGGCGTCGAGCTGCTTCGGCGCGAGGAAGTCGCGCGCGATGTTAAGCTTCTCGAGTTCGGTATAGCCGCTGACCTCGATGATCTCCATCCGGTCGCGCAGCGGGGCGGGGATCGGATCGAGCTGATTGGCGGTGGTGATGAAGAGGACGCCCGAGAGATCGAACGGCACCTCCAGGTAGTGATCCGAGAAGGTGCTGTTCTGCTCCGGGTCGAGCACTTCGAGCAGCGCCGAGGAGGGATCGCCGCGCCAGTCCGCGCCGAGCTTGTCGATCTCGTCCAGGACGAGGACCGGATTGCGGCTCCCCGCGTCGCGCAACGCCTTGACCACGCGACCGGGCATCGCGCCGACGTAGGTGCGGCGGTGACCGCGAATCTCCGCCTCGTCGTGGACGCCGCCGAGCGCCATGCGCCCGTACTTGCGCCCGAGCGCGCGCGCGATCGATTTGCCCAGGCTGGTCTTGCCGACGCCGGGCGGGCCGACGAAGCAGAGGATCGGGGCCTTCAGCCGGTCGCCCGCCAGCTTGCGGACGGCCATGAACTCGATGATCCGCTCCTTGACCTTCTCCAGACCGTAATGATCCTCGTCGAGGACGCGCATGGCGTTCTTAAGCGAGAGCTGATCGCTCGTCTCGACCGCCCACGGCAGTTCGGTCAGCCATTCCAGGTAGGTGCGGATGATGCCGACTTCGGGGGAATGGGGGGGCTGCTGCTCCAGGCGCTCGGCTTGGGCCACCGCCTTCTTCTTGACCGCCTCCGGCATCCCGGCGGCCTCGATCTTGTCGCGCAACTCGGCGGTGACGGTCGCCTCCGGCGCGGTGTCGCCGAGTTCCTTCTGGATGGCGCGCATCTGCTCACGCAGGTAGTACTCGCGCTGCTGCTTGTCCATGCCCGATTGCGCCTCGGCCTGGATTTGCTGGCGCAGGGTCAGCACATCGAGACGGCGCTGGACGAAGAGCGCGACCGACTTGAGGCGGGCGATGGGATCGTACTCCTCCAGCAATTGCTGGCGCTGCTCGGAGGTGAACTCCGGCGAGAAGGCGATCATGTCGGCCAGCCCGCCCGGCTCCTCGATGCCGCGCACCATCATCAGCACTTCTTCGGGCACGTTCGGCATCATGCCGAGATAGGTCTCGACCTGCTCCACCACCGCCGTCATCACGGTGGTGGCTTCCTCGGTCTGTTCGGGCGGATCGTCGTGGCGCTCGACGGTGGCGAGCGGGCAACCGGGTCCGGTCCCGAAGTCGAGCACCTTGCCGCGCGCCTGGCCCTGCACCAGCACGGCGGGCGGGTTGCCCGGTCGGGTGATCTGCTGCCCGACCTCGGCGATCACGCCGACCTCGCAGAGTTCGTACTCGTCGTCCGTGCCGTCGTCGCCCGCCTCGCGCTCCCGATCGCGCCCCTCGGCGGGGATCGGTCGCTCGGTGAGCAGCAGGACGTAGCCGCCGTGCGCGGGCGCGGCGGCGATGGCGGCGGCGGTCTCGTCGTCCTCGATCGGCAGGGGCATGGACATATGCGGCATCAGCACCGTCTCGTCCATGACGATGACGGGCAGTGTCGACAGGTCGAGCGCCGCGAGCGCGTCCTCGTGTACGTCGTGCTCCGCGTCCGTCCGCTCGACGAGCGGCTCGGCACTCGGCTGCTCGGGGGGAGGCTGTGCCAGCGGCGGTTGTGTCGTCATAATAAACTCACTTCATATATGGTGAATGGCGCAAATCTGGGGGAGGTGGGCTGGGCGTTCGCGAAGAGGGCAGCGTGCGTGGACTCACTGCCCGCGCGCTGCCACATCGAAACAAGCATACCAGAGGGGCTAAGGCCCGAACAAGGGCCGGATGTCACCCCGTGCGGCGGGCGAAATGCCGGTGTCGCTCGACATAACTGTGCTTCGATCCGAGAAGGCCGCCGCCCACCGGGCGCGAGGGTCGGCTCAGGCGGGGGTGGGGGTGGGGCGCGAGGCGGTCATCTCGCCCCAGGGTGCTGGGCCGATCTCGGTGAAGCCGAGGTCGCGGTAGAGCCGTTGCGCGACGGTGTTCCCGACCTCGTAGCCGATCAGCACAGCGGGGCAGGCGGGGTCGGTCGCCAGACGATGCAAGATTTCGCGTAGCGCCGCCGTGCCATGGCCGCGCCGCTGATGCTCGCGATCGATCATCAGGCGGAAGATCCAGTGGCGCTGTCCGAGCGGCGGCTCGCCGTCGGGGTAATAGCCGTACATCGCGAAGCCGACCAGCCGCTCGGTGCCGGTCACGTCGTCGTGGGCGTAGATCGCCTGCGGGACGAACGTCGTCTGGATCTTGGACTCGGCGAGCGAGTAAACATTGGATGCGACGAAGCCCTCCTGCTCGGGCGCGAGCTTCAGCTTGATGCATTCCTGCCAATTGTCTTTGGTCACGTCCCGTAGCGTCACGGTCATAGTCACCCCCTGTCCGCCGCGCTTTTCCTGGCGTCGCAATTATCGCAGACTCACGGCTCGACCCGTATGGCGAGGCGTAGCGGGATGGAGCCGCGCGCCGCGAACCAGGCGACACCTTCCTGCACCAGATCGATCTCGAGCAGGTAATCGCCCGGTGTGGGTGGGGCGGTGATCGTCAGCGCCAGATCCGCGACTTCGCCGGGATGGATGTCGTAGGGGAGGGCCAGCCGGGCGTCATCCCGCAGCATGGTTGCCCCCGTCGCGTCGAACCAGCGGTCGCCGAGACGGAGTTGCTGCTGCACCCGCTCGCGGTCGGTGGCGGGCCAGGGGGTGTCGCCGACGTTGCGGAGGCGCAGGCGAACGGTCGTCGATTGCAGGGCGTGCAGGCGTGTCGGTCGCGCTGTCGGCACCAGCGTGGCCCGAAAAGCGGACTCGGGCAGGGGGGTGGTCGGCGGGGGGAGGGCGGGGCGGACGCGATAAAGGGCGATCGAGCCGCCGAAGGTCGCCTCGGGCGGGCGCAGGCGATATTCGGCGAAATAGTCGGGCCGGGGCTGGCCCGCCAGTGGTGGCACGGTGGAGCCGTTGAGGAAGCTCGCCCCGAGCGCGATGTAGGTCGTCTCCGGCCCCTGTCCGCCTGGCGCGGCCAGGAGATCGCCGTAGGCGACGTCGTAGTAGCGCAGGGTGTCGCGGCCACCGGCCAGCGCGGCTCGCACGCCCGTCTCGCCGCGCGCGCGCAGGTAGCGGGCCAGGGCCACGGTGTCGTCGCCCCACTCGACGTTGGAATCCGACAGGTAGTACCAGCGCGGTTCGGGCCGGGCCAGTTCGTTCACGTAGCCCAGGTAATCGGGGTAGGCCCGCGCCGCCGTCGCGCCCAGCCAGGCCAGGGTCAGCGCCACGATGCCGAGCGTTAGCGGGCGCGCCCGCCGTGCCCGCAGCAGGCGATCGAGCGCGACGCCGCCGAGGATGAAGAGGAAGGGGAAGGCGGGCAGCAGGTGGCGGATACCGATATTGATCCGGCTGGAACAGGCGAGCGCGACATACAGTGCGAGCGGGCCGAGGAGCGCCAGCAGCCGCCGGTCGCGCCGCCAGGCCAGGCGGTGGAGGCCCCAGCCCAGGGCGGCGATGGTGAGCAGGAGGAACGGCAGCGCGGTCTTCAGCCCGAAGGCGACCGGGAAGTAGTACCACCACCCCTGGGCGCGGTGTTGCCCGAGGAGCGCGGCCTCGTGACCGTCCGCGTTGTGGAGCAGGACGGTGTAGGCCCCGAGCAGGTAGTAGGGCGGGACGAGCGGCGGCAGGAGGTCGAAGCCGCCGCGTAGCGCCGCGCCCACGCGCGGGTTTTGGGCCTGCAACCAGTCCAGGTCGATCGCTTCAAGCGGCTGATGGCGAAAGCCGTAGGCGAGGTTCACGGTCAGCAAGGCCAGGATGGCGACCAAGCCGAGCTGTGCCATGATCGCGCGGCGCGCGAGTCCGCGTCGGGGCGCGAGGACGAGCAGCGCGAGGAGCGCGATGCCGACGACCGGCAGGAGGATCAGCAGCGAATACTTCGTCGCGAAGGCCGCGCCGACCACCACGCCCAGCAGCCCGGCGCGGCGTGCCTGTGGCGCGACCAGATAGGCGTGCAGCGCGGCGCAGGTGCCGAGATAGGCCAGCGCGGCGGCGATGTCGGTGTGGACGATCCGCCCGTGGGCCAGGATCGTCGGTTCCAGGCTGAACAGCGCGACCGCCAGGAGGGCCGCGCGCGAGCCGAAGAGGCGCCGCGCATAGCCGTAGATCAGCGCCCCGAGCGCCAGCGTCAGCAGGATCGGCGGCACGCGCGCCCAGAAGGTGAGCTGGTCGAAACGCGCGGCGTTCTCTTCCCAGAAATAGCGCGCGTAGTCGAACGTCCGGCGCTCCGGCGAGTCGGCGGGCGGTGGCGATGGCTGGCGTGGGGCGAGCGCCAGCAGGGGGAGGGCGGCCCATTCCTTGACGAGGGGAGGATGCTCGTTGTTCGGGCGGAAATCGCCGCTGGCGAGGTTGGCGTAGCCCGCCGGGATATGGACGAATTCGTCCACGGTGATCGTCTTGCGCGGCAAGACGGAGAGGAGATTGGCACCCAGGAGGAGGAGGAGCGCCAGGCAGAGGAGTTCCGCGCGCCACGCGGTCGGGCGTGGCCGGTATGGCGGGGTGGCGATGGTTTCTTTGGCGTGGCTCACCCTTGGCCCTCCCAGACGGTATGGATGTGATTGGGGAGATGATAGCGGATGGTGGGGTGTGGAGGAGGGGGGTGCGTGGGGGGCGGTATGGCGCGGGGATCCGGGGGTTCCAAACCCCGGCTAAGGGCGGTGTCCACGAAGTCCCCCTACGCGGACTGGGACGAACTGGGCGGGGATAGCGTTGGGGATGGAAGCGGCCTTACGGCGCGGAGGGCCGTTGGACTGAAGTCCCGGCTGAAGGCTCCGCCACGAAGTCCGCCTACGCGGACTGGGGGCGGGGCGAGGAGCGGGGGCGGGGCGTGAGGTGGGGGTTCTCGTCCCGCTGGCAGAGGGCGAGCGGGACGAGAACGGTGGCGTCTTTACAGTTTGGTGTCGAGTTCGTGCGCGCTTTCGAGGACGCGGGCGAGGAGGTCGATGCCGGCCTGCACGTCGGCCCGGTGGACCATTTCGTTGACGGTGTGGACGTACCGGGTCGGCGTGGAGATGGTGATCGCCGCGCTGCCGCCGCGCGCGCGCTGCATCGCCCCGGCGTCGGTGCCACCGCGCGGCAGGATTTCGAGCTGGTGGGGGATCTGCTCCCGCGCGGCGATGTCGCGGAAGGCGCGGACGAGTTTGGGGTGCGAGACGGTCGAGGAGTCCATCAGCTTGATCGCCGTCCCGCCGCCCAGCGTGGTGATCCGGTCTTCCGCGCTCCCGCCGGGCAGATCCATCGCCAGGGTCACGTCGAGCGCGATGCTGATATCGGGGTCGATCGCGTAGGCCGACGTCATCGCGCCCCGCAAGCCGACCTCCTCCTGGGTCGTCGCCACGGCGTAGATGTCGCAAGCGGTCGAGCGGAGCGCGCGCAACGCCTCCAGCATGATGAAGATCGAGAGGCGGTCGTCCATCGCTTTGCCGACGAGGCAGTCGCCGATCTCCTCGGTGGTCCGGTCGAGCGTCACCATGTCGCCCAGCTCGATCGCCGCCTTGACCCGCTCGGCCGACAGGGCCAGGTCCACAAAGAAGTCGGCGAGTTGCGGCGACTTGCCACGCTCGGCTTCGGTGAGCAGGTGGGCCGGTTTGGCGGCGGGCGCGAGGACGCCCCGGTATGCCTGTCCGTCGCGCGCATGGACGATCACGCGCTGCTGGAAGAGGGCGCGCGGATCGAAGCCGCCGAGCGGTTGGAGGCGCAGGAAGCCCTCCTCCGAGATGTGCTTGACCATGAAGCCGATCTCGTCCATATGGGCGGCGATCATCACTTTGCGGCGCGGTTCCGGGCCGCTGCCGCGCTTGATCCCGATCACATTCCCCAGCGCATCGACCGCGACCTCGTCGCAGGTCGCCGCGAGTTCGGGGATGACGATCGCGCGGATGCGGTCCTCGTAACCGGGGATCCCGGCGACTTCGCAGAGTTGTTTCAGCAGTTCCAGGCGCATGATTCCTCCTCGGTGTGGTGCGTGGTCGCGCTCCATCGCGCATTCGCTGGGGGATTAATAGCACAAGAACGGCCCGATGGGGCGGCGATGCCACAACCGCCAGGGCATCGAATGCGTATAGGGGTGTATGGGCGGTTGTGGCGACCCTATGGCGATGTGCGTTAACATCGTGGGTAGTGGCGGTGGCGGTGGTGGCGATGGCGATGGGGGCTGTGGGCGCGGATGCTGCGCGGCGGCTCAGCATGACAATTCCGTACGCAGGTGGCCGATCGTCGAGGATCTGTCATGCTGAGCCGCCGCGCAGCATCCGCGCCCACAGCCCCAGCCCGGCCCGCAGCACCGCCTTGCGTCTCCGCCGCGCCAGATGTCGATCGCACGCACCTACACGCCGCTCATTGTCTGGCCGGTGGACAATCTTCTACAATGTCCTCATCGCTTGGTGGATGAAGCGCGGGGATAATCCGTGTGGGCCGTGACCCTGGATGATGCCTGGGAGGGTGTTATGCGTCGCTCGATCATGCTGCTCGTGTTCTTGCTGCCCGGCCTGCTCGGCTTCGGGTCCGCCCCAACGATGATCGCCGAGCCGGTCGCGAGCGAGGTGGCCGCCGCGCCGACGGTGGAGCGCTGCTTCGCGGAGACCGGGAAATGCGTTCGCGGGCTGTTGTACGCCTATTGGTTGGAACACGGGGGGCTGGAGCGGCAGGGCTATCCGCTCACCGATGAGTTCGACGAGGCCACCGGTGCCGGCGGGCAGACCTATCGGGTGCAATACTTCGAGCGCGCGCGTTTCGAGTATCACCAGGAACACGTCAACACGCCCTCGTCGTCCTGCTCGGGGCGTTGGGGCGTCAGGAGTTCGCGGCGCGTTATCCGCAAGGTCGCCCGCCGACGAGTGTGCAGGGCGAGGGCTGCTTCGCGGAGACGGGCCGCTGTCTGGGGGGCGCGTTCCGGGCCTATTGGGAGCGCGCGGGTGGCCTGGCGCAGCATGGCTTTCCCCTCAGCGACGAGTTCACCGAGATCAGCGGCAGCGACGGCAAGCCCTACACGGTGCAGTATTTCGAGCGCGCGCGCTTCGAGCGTCACCCCGAATATCTCGGGACGCCCGCTGAGGTGCTGCTGGGCCTGATCGGCGCGCAACAGTTCGCCGCGCGGCATCCGCAGGGGCAGCCCGCCGCGCGCACCGAGCCGGCGATCAACGTCTGGGCCGCGACGATGGGGTCGATCAGCCCGACGCTGGCCGATCTGCCGCCCCGCGTCTACGTGCCGGATGAGTTGCGGGGCGACATCACCGTGCTCGACCCGCTGACGTTCCAGATCATCGACCGTTACCCCTCGGGCACGACCGCGCACCATGTCGGCCCCGGCCCCGATTTCAGCAAGCTCTACGTCAATAACATGGGCTCGAATACCCTGCTGGAGATCGACGCGCGCAGCGGCAAGCCGATCCGCACGATCCCGGCCAATGTGCCGTACAACCTCTACTTCACCACCGATGGCAGCAAGGCGATCGTCGCGGCCGAGCCGAACAATCGCCTCGACTTCTACGATGCGGTCACTTGGCGGCTCCTCAAGAGTGTGCCGATGGGGTGCAACGGCGTCGATCACCTGGACATGTCGGCGAATGGGGGCTATCTGCTGGTCAGTTGCGAGTTCGACGGTCAGGTCGTCAAGGTGGACACGGTGCAGATGGCGGTCGTGGGGCGCGTGAACCTCGGCGGCCTGCCGGTCGATGTGAAACTCTCGCCCGATGGCGCGGTCTTCTACGTCGCGAATCAGGGGCGGCACGGCGTCTCGATCGTGGACCCGATCGCGATGCGCGAGCTGGCCTTTTTGCCCACGGGGCGGGGGGCGCACGGCATGGCGATCAGCCGCGACACCAGGAGTCTCTATGTCACCAATCGTCTCGCCGGGACGATTTCGACGATCGAGTTCGCGACCGGGACGATCACCAATAGCTGGTACGTCGGCGGCAGCCCCGATATGCTCCAGGTGTCCCCCGACGGGTCGCAACTGTGGGCCTCGGGCCGCTTCAACGGCGCGGTCTACGTCGTGGACACCGCGAACGGCCAACTGATTCAAACCATCCGTACCGGCACCGCGCCGCACGGTCTGGCGTATTTCCCGCAGCCGGGCCGGATCAGCATCGGGCATAACGGGGTCTATCGATAGGCGGGTTGCAGGTTGCAGGTTGCAGGTCGGAAGGGGTTCGTTCGCCGGGAGGCGTTGCCGTTCGCTTGAATTGCTGGGGGTGGCCGGTAGGGGCGTTCAATTGAACGCCCTCTCCGCCTCGGCCATTCTCACACGCGTTTGTCGTAGAACGACGGGAGGGCGTCAGTTGAACGCCCCTACGGGCGGTGCGTCACAATGAGGCATCCGATCCTCGCGCGTTATACTTCCCGCGACGATGGTGAATACATTCCTGGGGACGGGGATATGGAAGAGGGGGAGTGGATGCGGACTGATGCCGGGTATGCCGCCGAGTTGGATCGCGCCGACACGCTGGCGCGGTTCCGCGAGCGTTTTTACGTGGCACCGGGCGTGCTCTATTTCGATGGGAACTCGCTGGGGCTGCTTTCGCGCGACGCGGAGGCGGCGACGCTGCGGGTGTTGGAGGAGTGGAAGACGCTGGGGATCGACGGTTGGCTCGGTGCGCCGAGTCCCTGGTATTACCTGGGCGAGTCGCTGGGCGCGCTGACCGCGCCGCTGATCGGCGCGCAGCCGGACGAGGTGGTCGTCACCGGCACCACAACCGTGAACCTGCATGCCCTGGTCGCGACCTTCTATCAGCCGACCGCCGAGCGGCGGAAGATCGTCGCCACCGCGCTCGACTTCCCCTCCGACCTCTACGCTCTACGGAGCCAGATCGCGTTGCGCGGCGGCGATCCCGAGGAGGATCTGATCCTGGTCGGGAGCGACGACGGGCGCACGGTGGCGGAGGAGACGCTGATCGCCGCGCTCGATGATCGGGTGGCGCTGCTCCTGCTGCCCGCCGTCCTCTACCGCAGCGGGCAACTCTTCGACATCGCGCGGCTGACGGCGGCGGCGCACGAGCGGGGGATCATCGTCGGCTTCGACTGCTGCCATTCGATCGGCGTGATCCCGCATCGCTTCGACGAGTGGGGGGTCGATTTCGCCTGCTGGTGCAACTATAAGTATCTGAATAATGGGCCGGGCGGCACGGCGGGCCTCTACGTGAATCGGCGGCACTTCGGGCGCACGCCGGGCCTGACGGGCTGGTGGGGGAGCGATAAGGGGCGGCAGTTCGACATGGCGACCGGCTTCGACGGCGCCGCCGATGTCGGGGCCTGGCAGATCAGCACCATCCAGGTATTGAGCGCGGCACCGTTGCAGGGCTCACTCCAAATCTTCGCCGAGGCGGGCATCGAGGCGGTGCGCGCGAAGTCGCTGCGCCTGACGGGGTACCTGATGGAACTGCTGATGGCGACCGGACTGACCGCCGCCGATTACGGCTATGGCATCGGCACGCCGGGGGAGGAGGCGCGACGGGGGGGGCATGTGGCGGTCGAACACGCCGCAGGGCCGCAGATCGTCCGGGCGCTGAAGGCGCGGGGGGTCGTGCCGGACTTCCGCCAGCCGAACGTGATCCGTCTCGCCCCGATCGCGTTGTACACCTCGTTCGCCGATGTCTGGCAGGTGGTGCAGCACCTCAAGGCGATCATCGACGGGCGGGAACACGAGGCGTTCGTGGCGGAGCGGGGACTGGTGGCGTGAGGCGTTGGCGACCATCCTCGACGCCAGTATTATCCCGGTGCGTCGCGGCGGCGCCGTGCCAGACGCGCTGCGTTGGTATCGGCTTCCCGGCGCATGGCGAAACGCGTGGCAGCCGTTGATGGCGCGGTGCCGCATCCGCGAAGACAGGTCGCCTCGGACCCCATGTTTACGCTGTCTGTCGGGGCCGTCCAGGTGCGGTTCAACGTCGTGCGCGCGTGGTTGAGGTGGAGCTGGCAGGCGGCTTCAACCGCCTGCCACAGCGTCGAAGTCATCCATAAGCCGTCGAACCGTGCTCACTGTCTCGCCGCAAGCCGTCGAACCACGCTCACCGTCTCGCCGCCTCGCTGGTACTTGTCGCCTGGGAATGCTAGGATAGGTGTTCGGACGGTTAAAAGAGTCGGCGCGGGGGGATCGGTGGTGGTCGCGGTCGAATCGATGCTGGTGCGCTTGCGCGAGGAAACGCGCGCGAGCCACGCACGCGTGGATGCCCTGCCCTTCTTCGCGGCGTTGCAGGCGGGAACCCTGCCGCGTGCGTCCTACGTCGCGTTTCTGGAGGCCCTGGCGACGGTCCGGGAGGCGCTGGAAGAGGCCGCTGCGGTCGGGCGCGATCCGCTGCTCGACGCGTGTTGGGCGACCGCGTCGCGTCGGCTCCCGCTCCTCCAGCGCGACCTGGATCATTTCCGGGAGGAGCGCAGCGGCAGCATGTCTGAATCGCTCCTCCATGCGCTGATGCTCGCGGAGGAATTCGCGCTGCGGGTGCGCCGGGATCCGGCGTCGTTGGCGGGCTCGCTGTACGTGCTGGAGGGTGCTGGCCTGGGTGGCCTGGTATTGCGCCCCCACGCCGCGCGCGCCTTCGGGCTGGCCGACACGTCGGGCCTCGCGTACCTCACGGGCGACGGGCGGCGCACGAGGGTCCGCTGGGACGCCTTCACTGGGGCCCTGGAGATGGCGGCGCGCGATCCAGACGTGCAGGAGCGCGTCGTCGCCGCCGCGCTCGAGACCTTCGACGGACTGGAGCGGCTGGTCCTGGCCCTGCACCCGGGCGACACGGCCCCCGCAGCCGCCGGTGCCAACACGCTGAACCCGGAGGCCGGCAGCCACGCCATCACGGATGATCCCCGCGAGATCCGGGCCGCCTTGCGCGCTGGGGTGCGCTCCTGGGAACGCTGCCCCTACTACGAGTGGCGGTATGGTCGGCGTGGGCGCCGGTTCACGCGCAGCGACAGTGTCTGGCTCGTGACCCTGGCCACGCTGCCGCAGGCCTCGGTCGACCACCAGATCGCGTGGCTGGGGCGGATACTCGCCGCCCGTGGGATGCCGCAGTGGCTGCTGGAACGGCACCTGCAAGTGCTGCACGACGAGCTTGCCGACGCGGTCTCCGCGCGTCGCGACGACTATGGGCGCTTGCTGGCGGCGGCGCAACGCCTGCGGGAGCGGCGCGTCGCGGTGCTCGACGAGGAGGTGCAACGCGCGCTCGCGATGGCGTTCGATGCGGCGGTCGGGGCGGACTGGGCGCGCCGGTTGCCCGACAGCGGCACCCTGCTGGTGGCCGCTGTCTGCGACGAAGTCGGCGGGGTGCGTCACGCCGTGGCGAGCCTGGCGGGCTGGATGACGGACCCCGAACGGTTCCCGCCGCCCTGGATTGCCGCCGTGCGCCAGACGTTGGCGGAGGCCGGGCGTCTGGCGTCGCCCGGTGACTGACCGCTGCCGATGAGTCCCCGGACGCGCCACGGGGCCACACGTACCGCATTCGGCGCGTGTGTGTATGCGCCGGGGATAGAGCAGTGGTCGGATGACGGCCCCGGCCCGCGCCAGGACCATTTTTTCCACCAAGGGGCCACCCGCGCGTACCGCGCTGCCAGTCGAGGCATCTGGGCGAACACGCGGCCCCGCAGCGCACACATCACCGCCGCCAAAGGACGAGCGTGGCCGACGAAGAGTGAGGGAGGGGTGCTGCCCCTCCCTCACTCTTCATGCTGCCCCAAACGGCCCCGGTCAGGAGCGTCGCCGCCCGGCGGAGCGCCCGATGCGCAGCGAGGGGCGTGCCTTCGGCTGGGCCGGTGGCGGTTTCGGGCGGTCAAGTGGGATCGGTGCGCCGTTGCGCGTGCGACCGTAATTGCGGCGCACGGGGATGTTGGCGATCAACTCGTCGTTGTGGCCGCGTCGTTCCACGGCCACCTCGACCCCGTCGGGATCGATGTCGAGATGGCGCGAGATCACTTCCATGATCTCGGCCTTGATCGCCTCCATCGTGCCGGGCGGCATCGAGAGGTGGTCCTGGACCAGCACGACCTGGAGGCGTTGTTTCGCCAACTGCGCGCTACTCGGCTCCTTCGAGAAGAAGCTGCGAAAGAATCCCATGATTGTCTCCTCCCGCTAGCTCGCCACGCGCTGGCGCGGGCGGAAGACGTTCAATATCCGATTGAAGAAGCCTCCATTCACGGTCGGAACGATCAGCGGCACATCCTCGCCCAGCAGGCGTTGCGCGACCTCGCGGTAGGCCTTGCCGGCCTTGCTGACATCGGAAAGGGCGGCGGGCTCGCCCCGGTTGGAGGCCATCACGATCGTGCTGTCCTCGGGGACGATGCCGACCACGTCGATCGCGAGGATGTCCTGCACATCTTCCACGGTCATCATCTCCCCGCGCTGCACGAGCGCCGGGTTCAGGCGATTGAGGATCAGGCGCGGCGGCGGCAACTCGGCCGCCTCGACCAGCCCGATGATCCGGTCGGCGTCGCGAACTGCGGAGACCTCCGGGGTCGTCACCACCAGCACCTCATCGGCCCCGGCGATGGCGTTGCGGAAGCCCTGCTCGATGCCGGCCGGCGAGTCGATGATCACGAAGTCGAAATCCTTGCTCAGTTTGCCGCAGAGTTCGGCCATCTGCTCGGGGGAGACCGCGTCTTTGTCGCGAGTCTGCGCGGCGGGGATGAGCGAGAGATTCGGGAAGTGCTTGTCGCGGATCAGCGCCTGCTTCACCCGGCAGTTGCCCTCGATCACATCGACCAGATCGTAGACGATGCGATTCTCCAGCCCGAGGACGATGTCGAGGTTGCGCAGGCCGATGTCGGCGTCGATCAGGCAGACGGTCTTGCCATTCATGGCGAGCGCCATGCCCAAGTTGGCGGTCGTCGTCGTTTTGCCGACGCCTCCCTTGCCAGAGGTCACGGTGATGCAGCGTCCCATTGGTCCCTCCAGTCGTCGGTCGTCGGTCGTCGGTCGTCAGTGGCTACGCGAGGGTGGCCCGGCCTTGCGCCGTGCGGCGAACCTCCACTGACGACCGACGACCGACGACCGACGACTCACTTCGTCTTCCACGGCTCGACCACGAGCCGACCGTTCTCCAGCCGTACCCGTTCGGGGGTGCCGGGCCCGGCACCCTTCTTGTCGGATTTCTCGGGCGGCGGCAGCGCGTAATGGCTGCCGATGCGGAGTTGCGTGGGGTTGAGGCCGAGCGCGCAGATGATCGTCCGGTCGTCGCCGAGCGCGCCCGCGTGGACCATGCCGCGAATATGGCCCCAGACGATGATGTCGCCCGAAGCGGCGACTTCCGCCCCGGCATTGATGTCGCCGACCAGGACGAGATGCCCGTGATGGCGGATGCGCGAGCCGGAACGGAGGGTGCGGCGCAGGTAGAGCGCTTCGCCCGCTTCGGCGTTAACCGGGTGAATCGGCGTGGGGGTCGGCGTGACAGGGGCGGGGCTGGTTCCGAGCGATGTGCGCTCGGGCGGGGCGATTTGCAGGGGATGGTAGCCCCCCTTGCGCAGGACCGCGCGACCGTGCGGACTCGACGCCGTGAAGCCACGAACGTTCACGCCGCGCTCCTCGAGCACCTGCCGATAGAGTGCGACCTCGTCCTCGCTGACGTCGCGCTCGGCGAGATCGACGATGACATCCGCGCCGCCGAAGAAGGCCTCCGCCTCATCGAGGTGGGCGGCGAGGGCGGCGGCGACCTCGCGGGGAGGGGTGGCGCGCGGATCGACGGGGACGCTCAGCAGCAGGCCTTCGCGCGTGCCGCGTACCTTGATCAGCGCGGCGGAGGCGCTGCTCCCGTTTCGGCCTTCTGCTGGCAGCGGCGGGTCGTGGACGTAAGCCTGCACGTTCTGCGCCATCGCGTTTCTCCTGCCGCCTCGGTCCTTGGCGACCGTCGGCTATGCGCCCATCAACCCCACCACGAGGCTGTACGTACGCATTGTAAAGGAGGGCGATGGATTGGTCAAGGTGTTGTACGGTCGGTTAATCGGCGCGCGTTCGATCAGCGGGTGATGAAGGCGTACGGCGATGACGGGGCTGTGGCAGGCGGTTGAGGCCCCGCGTTGCTCTGCCACCACCGCGCCTCGGGGTGCGGCGGCCCCACGAAACCCGCCTGCGCGGGTTAGCCGACGATGCGTCCGCGACGGTCCTAACCCATGAAGATGGGTTTCGTGGCCCGCAGGCCCCGAGGCGCGGTTTCAACCGCCTGCCATGCCGCCCGATTCGCAGGCGCAAGGTTTTGGACAGCATCATGCGATCGGTTCACTGGCGACGAAGCGGGCCGCTCGCCGCCAGCGTGCCTCACGCGTGTACGCGGCGGAGGAAGGCGAGCATGGTGGCGTTGAAGTGGTCAGGTCGTTGCAGCGGCGCGAAATGCGTCACGTCGGGCAAGATGAGCAGCTCCGCTCCGGGGATGGTCCGCGCGAGATATTCGGCGTGTTCGCGCTTAATGAACTCGTCGTGTTCGCTCTGCACGATCGCGACCGGCACGCGAATTTCGGCCAGCTCACGCGCCGTGTAATTGGGCTGGGTCGCCATCATGAGGCTGACCGCCTGGGTGAAGGCCGCGAAGTCGTCGGGGGTGGCCGAGAGCCGGGCGTAGTCCTCGGTGTGTCGGCCAATACAGCGATCGAGGATCGGGTTGGGCCAGGCGAGTTCTTTCGTGCCGCTGGGATCCATGTTGCAGCCGAAGAAGAAGACGCCCGCGACGCGCGCGGGCACCTGCATGGCGAGGATGAGGGCGACGCACGCGCCATCGCTCCACCCCACGATCGCCGCCGTATCCAGTTCAAGCGCATCCAGCACGGCGAGTACGTCGGCTGCCAACAGTTCGTACATGAAGGGCTGCGCGTCGCGCGTGCTGCGCCCATGGCCACGGCTATCGATCAGGATGGGGCGATAGCCGGACGTGAGCAGGGCGGGGATCTGATAACCCCAGTTGCCGCTATGGCCGAGGCCGCCGTGCAGCAGGACCACGGGCGTGCCACGCCCGTAGGTCGCGTACCAGATCCGCGCGCCATCGTGCTGCACATGGCCCTCGGCGGTCGCCGTTGGCAGCATCGGCGTGCCCCCGGCTGCGAACGTACTCAGGTCGTCGTCGTACGCTGCCACGATGGTCTCCAGCACTCAGGCGCTCGCATGGCGCGACAACGGCCAGGTCAGCCCGCACTTCGCGGCCACGACAGTGGGGTCGCGATCGTTCATCGAAGACGGCGAGGGCGGTGGGGCCGTGTCAGACCGTGCCGGTCCCTTTCCGCGCGAACCAGGCGTTGATCATCCCGCACACGACCGGCGCGGCGATCGTCGCGCTCGCCAGGCCGCCCTCGACGAACGCAAGGACGCAGATCTCGGGGTCGTTGTAGGGGGCGAAAGCCGCGCACCACGCGTGCGCCTTCAGCAGCAGGCCGTCGTCGTCGGTGTACGACTGGTCGTATTCGGCTGTGCCGGTCTTCACCCCGGCATCGATACCGGGCGGCAAGGGGAATATCTCGCTGCCGAGGATGGCGTTGCCCTGCTCATCGAAGTCCGGCGCGACCAGGCCCTTGACCTGATACGGCGGCTTGCGGTCGTCTGGCCGGTGCCAGTCCACATTCATCCGCATCCCCTGGCGCACGTACTCCAGCATCGCGCGCTCGACCGGCAGCTTGCGGACGACCTTCGGCTGGGCGCTCTGGGTGACCCGCCCCTGATCGTCGAGGAGTTCGCGGACGAGGGTTGGTCGATAGAGCGTGCCGCCATTGGCGATGGCGGCGGTGGCGTTGCAGAGTTGGAGCGGGGTCACGAGCATGAAGCCCTGGCCGATCGCGGAGTTCAGCGTGTCGCCGAGCGACCAGTAATCGCCGGGGAATGTCTGCTCTTTCCAGGACATCTCGGCCACCAGCCCGGCCACCTCGTCGCCGAGTTCGATGCCGGTCGGTTCGCCGAAGCCGTAGAGGCGCAGATGGGTATTGAGTTTCTGGATCCCGAGGCCGTTGAAATACTGGGGGTCACCGCCATTCGGGTGGTAGTAATGGGTGTAGACACCGAGGTCGTCTTCCTGTCGCGGCCCGGCGACGTTGTAGAAAAAGACGTCGCAGGAGGTAGCCAGCGCTTCACGCACATCGAGGTCCTGATGTTGCGCGTCGCGCGTCCAGCAGAAGTAGCTGTTCCCTCCGAGTTCATTGCCGATCCTCGGGACACGAATGTGGCCCTGACATTGGAACTTCGTGTCCGGCTTGATCTCCCCGCCGTGCAACCCCGCCATCGCCACGAAGGTCTTCATCGTCGAGCCGGGCGGATAGTTGCTGGCGATGCAGCGATTCTGGAGCGGGAAGACCTTGTCCTTGTCGGGGACGTCCTTCTCCAGGTAGATGTCGAATTGCTTCTGGGTGATCCCCTTCGCGAAGAAGGTCGGGTCGTAGCCCGGCAGGCTGACCAGCGCCAGGATCTCGCCCGTGCGCGGATTGATCGCCACCGCCGCACCGGCGGGGGACGGGATCGGCCGGACCTTGTCCGGTCGTTTGGCCTGTCTGAACTTCTCGTTCTCCGCCTCGAGGAACGGCCGCACATTGTTCATGCCGCCCTTGCCGCGATAGCCCTCTTGCAGGATCTTGATCACCTCGTTCTGGTAATCGAGGGGGATCGTCAGGACAACGCTCTGACCGTTCGTGGGGTTGACCCGGAACTCGGGGTATTCGCCGACAATCTTCCCGTTGGCGTTGACCTGCGCCGTGTACCGGCCCGGCTTGCCGCGCAGGATCGCCTCCAACCCGGCCTCGAGGCCGGCCTTTCCGAGGTAGTCGCTGTCCTTGTAGATGTGGAACGGCTTGCCTTTGCCGTCGGTGAGCGTCTGGCCACGCTCGTTCTTCGCGACCGCTTTCTCCCGCTCTTCCCCGGTGATCGGGCCGGTGTAGCCGAGGATATGGCCCATCTCCGCGCCGACCTTGTAGCGCCGACCGAGCGCGCTGTCGTCGACCTGGACCCCAGGGAGGTAGAGACGATTCGCCTCGATCCCCAGCGCGACCCCTTCGGGGACGCCGGTCTTGATGATGTGGGCCACGTAGGGGTCCCACTCGCCGTAAATCGCGATTTGGTAGTCGATCGGGTTGACGACATGGATGCCGAGCGTGGTCAGGTCCTCCTGCAACGCCCGTACTGCGGCGAGTTGGTCCTCCCGCAAATCGGCTTTGCTGTTCGGCACCTTGATCGCGTGCTGTGGCGCGCGGTTATTCTCCGCCGCGAGCGCCAACTCGTGTTCAACCGGGTCGCGGATGTCGTCCACCGGCACGCCCAGGGCGGCGGCGAGGCGCTGATAGATCTCCAAGCGCAACGCCTTCTCGCGCTCCGGCTTGGGATCTTTCGGCAATTCCTTCTGGCGGATGACCACCACATCGGGCATACCGAGTTGGCGGGCCAGGGTGCTGTAGATCGCCCGGCGTTCCAGGCTCCCCTGCTCGGTGTCCTCGTCGGGCAGGCTGGCCGGGACAATCGCGACCGACCAGTTCTTGATGTTGTCGGCCAGCAGCTTGCGGTCGCGGTCGTAGATCATGCCGCGCGCCGCAGGAAGCGCGAAGCCGCGTTGCGAGTAGCCCTGCTGGGCGTCGAGCGCGACTTGCTGATCGCGCACCTGGAGTTGCCACAGTCGCCCGGTGAGGGTGGCGAAGGAGGCGAGGGCGAGGCCCTTGAAGACGAGGGTGCGCCTGGTGAGGCGGACTTGATCGGCGGTGCGCTCGGGCGCGCGGGGCCGTTTCTTGTCGGCCATCCGCTCGATTTCCATCCGCTTCTTCGAGCGAAAGGTCGGCTGTGCCTTGTGCGTATTACGCGCGAACATAGCTATCGTCCCGTCCAATCCAGCGATTCAGTAGTTGCACGATCAGATACAGCGGCGGCGCGACGATCACGTTCAGCAGGGCCCCGAGCGCCGCCAGGCGCACCGCCGCGAGCGGGTTCAGGGGGCTGTTGAGCAGCGGACTCAGGGCGAGCAGCGCGAGTGTATTCGCCAACGTGGCGGCCATCGTCATCAGGAGCGGGAAGAGCAGGCCGCTCTGGAAGAAGCGGCTCCGACTGAGCCAGCCGATAATCGCGACCGGGAGCAGCGCGAGCGCCGTGCTGCCGAGCGGGGTCAGGGTGAGCAGATCGAGGAAGACGCCGACGCCGAAGGCCCAGAGCAAGCCTTCGCGCGGCTCGCGCACCGCGCTCCACAGGAGCAGCGCCACCAGCACGAGGTTCGGGGCGATCCCGATCACCCGGATCATCGGCAGCACGGTGGTCTGCAGCAGGGCCAGCAGCACAAGCAGGGTCGCGAAGGTGACGCGCGGCATGGCCGACTTGTCCTCCTGCCGGTCACGCGACCACCGCGCCCGGATGAACGTCTCCGGCACAGGATAGCATAGCGTCCGAGCGCGCGACAACGCCGTACGCACATGTCTGTACGGCTCGAATGGGGCCGATGGGAGATGGATCGGAGGAGGATGGGAGGTGGTGGCGGCCATGCGGGGCTGCGCGAAGCATCCGCCCCTGGCCGTTCGCTCAGGGCGGGGTGCGGGGGCGCAGTTCTTCCAGCCAGCGTCGGTCCTCGGCGGTGAGGGGGGCGGTGTCGAGCAGATCGGGGCGATGGCGCAGGGTGCGACGCAGGGCCTCTCGTCGTCGCCAGCGCGCGATGTTGGCGTGGTGGCCGCTGAGGAGGATGGGCGGCACTCCCAGGCCCCCGAATTCGAGCGGGCGCGTGTAGTGCGGTCCTTCGAGGAGGCCGGAGGTGTGTGACTCCTCTCCGAGCGAGGCGGCGTCGATCACGCCGGGCAGCAGGCGGGTCACCGCGTCCACGATCACCATCGCCGCCAGTTCGCCGCCCGTCAGGACGTAATCGCCGATCGAGAGTTCGTCGGTGACGATCAGGCCGCGCACACGCTCGTCGAAGCCCTCGTAATGGCCGCAGATCAGCGCCACGCGCGGCTGTCGCCCGAGTTCTTCCGCGATCGTCTGGCTGAAGCGTCGGCCCGTGGGCGAGAGGAGGATGATCGGCACGTCGTCGGGAGCGTCGCCGAGGACGGCCTCGACCGCCTGCACGAGCGGCGGCGCTTGCAATACCATCCCCGCGCCGCCGCCGTAGGGGGTGTCATCGACCGTGCGGTGCCGATCGGTCGCCTGCTCCCGCCAATTGTGCAGCACGACCTCGATCAGCGCGCGCTCGGTCGCGCGCTTGATGATGCTCTCGCTCAATGGCCCGGCGAACATGCCGGGGAACAGGGTGAAGATGTCCCAGCGCATTTGTCCTGTGTGGGGGTGGGGGGCGGGGACTCTCTCCGGCGTCGGGGCGGTCGGCGGGGCACCCTCACCCCCGGCGTCGCTGCGGCTCGCCTCCCTGCCGCCCAGGGGGCACCCGCCCATCCGAGGAGCGGGGGAGGGGGCCGACGCTACGGGCGGGCGGGGGACGGTGGCCCTCAGTGCTGCGTTTCACCAATGCGTGTCGGGTTGGCTGGGGCGGTTCCCACCCTCCCTTTTAGGGGAGGGTCGCCGCGGCGGCGGCGGGGAGGGGTTCGCGACCCGAGCGATTGAACAGGTGGAGCGCTTCGACGTTGCTGTACTGCCCGCGCGCGACGATGCTGGTGGCTTCCGGTGGGATGGCGTCCCAGGCGGCGTCATCGAGGGTCCAATCGAGGCGGCCATCCTCGAAGGCGTCGGTGCGGACCAGGAAGATCGCGGCTTGGTCGGGGAGATTGTACCAGAGCATCACCGGCTCGCCGGGCGTGAACAGGGCGCTCGCGGTCATCCGCCGCCCGTGCTGTTCGCGGTCGCCGAGCAGCAGGGCCACCCGTGGTGTGGGCGAATTGAGCGCCGTATCGCCGACCGGTAGATCGAGCGTGTTGGCGAGGGCATCGCCGCCGCCCGGATAGGTGCGGATGAGTGCGCGGACCTCCGCCTCGTGGTCGGCGACGTAAGCGGCGACCTGCGGATCCCGGTCCTGGACCTCCTGGAGCTGCTCGGCGACGCAGGTGGCGTCGCAATCCAGCCCATCGGGCGAGGCGTTCGCCCAGGTGAGCATCGTGCGAAAGGCGAGCGATGCGCCCGGTGGGGCGGCGACGCGGAAGGTGATGGTGGCGGTCTTCCGCTCCTGCGCGCCGAGCTGACCGAACGACACGATCAGCACCCGATTCTTGGTGTCGATCTCCTCTACCCAGGCGCGGTCCCGATCGTCTGCGGACAGCCGCCCGACATCCGATGAGGTGAAGTCGAGCGGGGTCGCCCCCTCGGGATAGGCGGTGTAGGTCCGCACCTGTCCGGCAGCACCGTGGTCCCGATTGCGCGATTCGTTGGTTGCCAGAAGGGTGAGCGTCACGGTGTCGCCGCTCCGGGCCTGCACGTTCGGGCTGAGCGACTGGCCCGGCCAGACGCGCGGCAGGCCGGGCGTCGGTCGGCTGCACGCCGCGAGGAGCGGCAGGAGGAGCAGGAGCGCGAGGAGCGTGGGGCGTAGGGAGGCGACCACCCGTGGGTGCGCTCGCTGTGTTCGATTGTCTACGACACGCACGCTGTTCATTCCCCATGTAGGTGTCGGGGGACGGACCCCTCCCCTCCCCGCTCCGCTCGCCCGCTGCGGCGGGCCTTACGTGCCCTTGCCGTTGCGACGGCAACCCTCCCCTAAAAGGGAGGGTGGGGGCCAATCCGCTAGGTGTTCGCGAAAGGTGGCACCGCGCCGACGTGCTGGATGCGGTCGCCGGGCGGGATGGCCTTGATATGGAAACGTCCAAGGTTGGCGACGGTTGCTGTGGTGCGGCGTTCCGCCGGTGTGTGTAGGGCGCGGCCGACACCGATTCGAGTGAGGCGCGCGCCGCGATCGGCGTTTATCGCGGCGCTTGCTCGCCGCGCGGGTAATCGGCCTCGCTGCCGAGCCAGGTCGCGCCGTCGGTGTAGGCCTCCTTCTTCCAGACCGGCACGATCTCTTTCAGGCGGGTGATCACGTACTCGCAGGCTGCGAACGCTTCGTGGCGATGCGGGGCCGATACGGCGATCACGACGCTCGCCTCGCCGATGGTCAGGTGGCCGACACGATGGATGATCGCCACGCGCCGCAGGCCCCAGCGCTCGGCGATCTCGTCGGCGATGCGCGCCATCATCTTCTCTGCCGCCGCCGGGTAGGCTTCGTAGTCGAGCGCGACGACTTCCTTCCCCAGCGAGTGGTCGCGGACGGTGCCGGTGAACGAGACGGTCGCGCCCGCCGTCGGGTCCTCGACGGCGCGGATCACCTCCCGCACATCGAGCGGCGTGTCGACCACGCGGAACAGCCTGCCGGATGACGCGTCGGGGGCCGCGCTGCCACCGCTGACGGGCGGGATGACCGCGACCTCGTCGCCATCGCCGAGCGGCTGGTCGAGCGGGGCATACTCTTGGTTGACCATGAACATCGTCGAGCGGCGCAACGCTTCCAGGCGGGGTCGCGCGGCGGTCACTGCGCCGATCAGGTCGGCGACGGTCGTCCCGGGCGCGACCTCGCGCGTCTCCTCGTCGCGGCCCAGTTCTTCGCGCCACAGCGCGAAATAGCGCAGGGTGATTTTCACGCGATCCCTTCTCGGAGGGGCGAAGGCCGAAGGTCGAAGATCAGTTGTCATGGGGATGAGACCATGCGTCAGACGCGAGCAACTTTCGACCTTCGACCCCGCGATCTTTGCCCTCGTTTAGTGCTTCAACTCCGGCCCCGAGACGGTGAACCCGGCGCTGTTGACGTTGCGCATCGTCTCGCCTTCTTTCACCCAGGTCGCGACGGCGGCCTCGGCGACGTCGGCGGCGCAGGCGTCGGGGATGTGGACGACGCCGTTCATGTCCCCGTGCAGGAGGTCGCCGGTTTTCACCTTCATGCCCGAGATCTCGACCTCATCGCCGACGCTGACGCAGAGCGGATTGCCGTGCGAGACGACGAGACCGGTGCAGAAGTAGTGGAAGTTGCCGAGGATGCCGACCTCGCGCACGTCGCGCAGGCCACCATCGGTCAGGATACCGACCGCGCCGAGGCGCTTCATCGTCGTGGACATCACCTCACCGGCGTGGCAGGAGTGGGAGATTTTGTTGCCGACATCCTTCATCACAATGATCGCCGGCTTCGGAGCCTGTTCCAGGAGCGTGTAGAGTTCGTTGAAACCGATCCCGACCCGGCCCTCGGTCGTGCTGTCCACCGTGCAGGTGATGGCGTAGCCGACCATCGGCGGCAGGGACGGGTAGATGCACTTGATGTCCATGCCGACGTAGCCAGCCACGCGCGGGCGGAGCTTGAAGGTCTCGATGGCGTTGGCGATCGTCGGGCTGTCGATGCGGCGCAGAGCGTCGATTTGATCCGGTGTCAGATTCGCGGCCATGCCACTCCCCTCTCTCCTTCCCACCGCAGCGGCCCAGGGACCGTGCGGGTGCTTCTATTCGACGGGCGGCATTGTAGCAGAGCAGCAGGGCAGCAGGGCAGCAGAGCGCGTGGGGAGACGGGCGGTACCGCCACCCGCGCCCCCGGCGTCGCTACGGCTCGCCACCCCCTCCCCCTCGGATGGGGAGAGGGGGGAGGCAATCCGACAGGCTCTTGTGAAACGACCACTCAGCGCCGGACATCGGCGAGCGCCACCGAAGCCCCCAGCCCGACCAGCGCGCAGCCGGTGAACGCGCGCTGCCCGCGCCGCAAGCGGGCGCTGCGCCGGAGCCACCCGCCCAGTGGCCCGGCAACAAGCGCGACCAGGACGTCGACCGCCGTGTTGCAGCAGACCGAGATGGTGCCGAGCAGGAGGAACTGCGGCATGAGCGGTCGAGCTGGGTCGACGAATTGTGGGATGAAGGCCAGGAAGAAGAGGGCCGTCTTTGGGTTGAGGAGTTCGGTGGTGCTCCCCTGTGTGAAGGCGCGGCGGATCCCACCCGGCGACGCGGCTACGTCGAGCGGCCCGTCGTCGCGGCGGAGGAGCGTGTGGAGGCCGAGGTAGACGAGGTAGGCGGCACCGGCGAATTTCACGACGCCAAAGGCCGTCGCGGAGGTGGCGAGGAGCGCCGAGACGCCGAAGCCCGCCGCCAGCACATGCCCCAGGCCGCCGACGGCGGTCCCGAGCGCGGAGGCGAGGCCATCCCTGCGCCCGCCCTGGATACTGCGCGTGAGGACATAGAAGATCCCCGGCCCCGGCGTGATCGCCAGCCCGAGGGCGGCGAGGAAGAAAAGCCCAAGTCTCACCGTATCGAACATCGCTCTGCCCTACTCCATCATGCCGAACGGGAATGCCGGGGCGCTCACGCCGGTTCGCCGCCCTCGGGGCCGTAAAAGACGACCCAGGTGGCGAAGTCGTCGGTGAAATCCTCGAAGTGGTGGACGACGCCAGCGGGGACAAAGATGACATCACCCGACCCGAAGGGGTGACGCACGCCGCCATTCTCGGTGCCGGTAACGAAGTGGCCGCTGCCCGCGATGACGACGTACAACTCGTCGCGCGTGTGGGGCTGTTGCGGGTCGCTGCCGCGTGGGGCGTAATACTCGACGAGGAGCGTGCCGTGACCGAGGACCGGCGCGGCGAGATTGCCCGGCGGCAGGGGCCAACTCCGCCCCTGCGCGACGGTGACGTGCCGCATGTCCGGCGGTGCGGTGCCGGGTGGCGTTGGGGGCTGCTCGGTCGTTGCCATGTTGTACTCCTGCGTGGTCGTGGTGGCACAGGGCGGGGTGCGGTTGATGTTCTTGCGCGGCACGCGCGACGTCCGGCGGCTTCCCTAGAGTGGCTGGCGAGAGTGGCGGGCGCGAAGCATCCGCGCCCGCCCGCGCTTCCACCACTACAAGGCGAGGTGTTGAATCGCACCCGACAGGGCGTTGCCCGCGCGATATGGATGGACTGAGATGCTATACTACCGCGAAAGTGGCTCTGGGGAAAGGACCACTTCGCGTGGCAATGTTGGTACCACATGTGTGAGGCGGCGTGGTCGCCGGGGGATGGGCGATGACGGGCAGGGGCCATGGCGGCGAGGCCGTCCTCGAACTGCCAATGCAACTCGACCGCACCGCCGCCGAACCGTTGCAACGGCAATTGATCGCGCGGTTGCGGGCGGCGATGCTGGCGGGACAACTCGCGCCGGGGACGCGGCTCCCGGCGACGCGGGCGCTGGCGCTGGCGCTGGGCGTCTCGCGCAATGTGGTGGTCGGGGCCTACGACGAGTTGTTCGCGGAGGGCTACGTCACCGGGCGGCACGGCTCCGGCACCTATGTCGAGGCGTCGCTGCCCCGCCCGCCCCGCGCGGTTCTCGCTTCGGTGGGGGGCGAGCGCTGGATGTCCCTGCCGCCCCTCCCGCTGGCGGGCCTGCCCTCGCTGGACGATGGGGAGGGCGGGGGGGGGAGGGATGACCGAGACGGCGGGGAGCGGGGGGACGGCGGCGCGGCGGGGTTGATCTCGTTTCGGCCCGGTGTCCCGGCCCTCGATCTGCTGCCGGTCGAGGTGTGGCGGCGCGTCTGGCGCGTGGCGACGGAGGAGTTGCCGCCGAACCGCTACGCCCACGCCGCCGGGGAACCAGCCTTACGCGAGGCGCTGGCACGCTGGGTCGGGCGGTCGCGCGGCGTGGCCTGCGGGCCGGACGATGTGGTGATCACGACCGGGGCGGCGCAGGCGATGGATCTGTTGGTGCGCGCGACGGTCGCCCCCGGCGCGGCGGTCGCTTTCGAGGAGCCGGGCTACCCGACCGCGCGCAACATTTTGCTGGCGCATGGCGCGCGGATCGTGCCGGTGCCGGTCGATGCCGATGGGATGCAGGTCGAGCGCCTACCGAGCGGCTCGCAGGCACCGATTCTCGCTTGTGTGACCCCTTCGCACCAGTATCCGCTCGGGGGGCGGTTACCGATCGCGCGGCGGCTCGCCCTGCTGGCCTGGGCGCGCGCGAACGACAGCCTGATCGTGGAGGATGATTACGACAGCGAGTTCCGTTTCGACGCGCCGCCGCTCCCGGCGTTGCTCAGCCTCGAGCGCGAGGGCGCGGATACGGCCTCGCGCGGGGGGCGTGTCGCCTACATCGGCACGTTCGCCAAGTCGCTGGCCCCGTCGCTGCGCCTCGGCTATCTCGTCGCGCCCGCCCCGCTCCGCGAACGGGTGACGGCACTGAAGGCGCTGACCGATCGGCAGACCTCCTGGCCGGTGCAGCGCGCGGTCCTCGCCTTGCTCGCCGAAGGGCATCTGGAGCGGCACATTCGCCGCGCGAGACGGCGCTATGCCGAGAGTCGCGCGATCTTGCGCGCGGGACTCCAGCCGGTCACCGGCGACCCGTCCGGCGGGACGCGGCTGATCGGCCTGGAGGCGGGGCTGCACGCCTGCCTGGAACTCGCGCCCGGCCTGGAGGCGGCGCGGATCGTCGCGGCGGCACGCCTGCGGGGTGTCGCCGTCGGCAGCCTGAGCGACTACTACTTCGGCCCGCCAGATCGGCAGGGCCTGGTCCTGGGATACGGTGGCCTGGAACACGCCGAATTGGCGCGCGGCGCGCGGATCCTGGCCGAGGTCATCGCCGCTGCGTCGGGGATGGCGCGTTAGCGCGTGTCGGGGAGGGATCCCTCCCCTGCCGCTGCGGCGGCGACCCTCCACTAAAAGGGAGGGGAGGGTGGCAGAGCGCAGCGGGGCCTCAACCGCCTGCCATGCCTGCCCAGGCCCTCCGCCGTGCAAAACAGTAAACCGCATCTGGTGAAACGCGGCATTTCATGGCGGGGTCACGAGAATGGCCCAACCGCCCAGGGTGTGGGGCGGTCGGGCCGGGGCAGGGCGGCGGGGCCTACTTGATGTTGGTCTTGAAGAAGTTCAGCGACAACTGATACGCCTCGCGCGCGACGGCGGCGTTGTACGCCTGGCCGGTGTCGTTGTTGAAGGCGTGCCCGGCACCGGGGAAGACCTTCGACTCGAACGGCTTGTTGTACTTCTTCATCGCGTCGGTGATCGCCGGGATGTTGGCGTTAATACGCGAATCCGTCTCGCCGTAGAATGCGAGGACCGGCCCGGCGACCTTCTGGACATCGTCGATCGGGTCCGGCGGCGGGCCGTAGTAGGGGTTGGCGGCCACGATGTCGGCGCTGCGGGTGGCGAGGAGCCAGGTCATGCCGCCGCCGAAGCAGTAGCCGACCACCCCGGCGCGCGGTCCGGCGAACTTCGGCTGCGTCTTCAGGAAGGCGACCGCGCTGAGCATGTCCTGCACCAGCGCCTCGCGATCGGCGGCTTGGCCGAGGATATTGGGGATCTGCGCCGGATCGGCGATCTTGTCCGTGCCGCCCTGTCGTGAGATCAGATCGATCGCCAGGGCGACGAAGCCGTCCTTGGCGTAGCGGCGGGTCATGTCCTTGATGTGTTCGGTCAGGCCGCGGTTCTCGTGGATCACGATGATACCGGGGGCCTTGGTCGCCGCCTTGGGGCTCGACAGGTAGCCGAAGAGGGTGACCCCGCCCTGGCCGGTGAACTGGACGGCGGCGGCGTCGATCGCCGGATCGGTCGGCGGGACGGTGATCCCGCTCGGCGTGGCGGCGGGGGAGCCTGCCCGTGTCGCGGTGCCGCCGGGTGTCCCCACGGCGGTGCCGGCGCGCGTCGCGGTCGCGGCGGACGGCACGGTGGCGCTCGCGCCGGTCACCGTGCGCACGGCGGTCGCCAGGGTGCTCGTCGTCCTGGTCGCCGAGGCGAGCGGCGCGGCGCTCGGTGCGGTGCTCGCTACGGCACCCGTCGTCCTCGTGACGCCGGCGATCGGTGCCGCGACGGTCGGCCCGGCGGTCGCCGTGGGCGATGCGCCGCAGCCCGCCGCCATTAAGATCGACGCGGTCATCGGCACGCTGCCGGTCATGATCAGGACGCGACGGACCATCTCACGGCGCGAGATGTGGTTTTCCTGATACTCCTCGATCTCCTCCTCGATCAAGTACCGTTTCAGGTAATCCATGTCGCGACCGGCTTTCCCGAGGTTTACCATGCTGCTTCCTCCTTGACACACTTCTCGGCCCTGCTCGTCGGGCGCACCGGGCGGTGGGGCCAACCCGTGCTTAAACGCCGGGGATAGCGACTGGGTTCCCTCCGACCGCATACGGCGGCGGCGCGGGCGGTTTGGTCGGTGGGGTCGACACCCTGCGCGTGGCACCAACACTGGCCGGGGCCGATGGCGATGCTGGGCACCGAGGCCGCAGCCGAACGATGATATTGCCCCGCTCCGAAGGCACCATTCCACCCCAAACTCCGCTACAATGGGGTACCGGATGATGGCTTCGGAAAATAACTGTGCTGACTGGAATTGTGCCCGGGCGCGTATGTCCCCGGAGTGACGAGCGTGCGCATATCCCGCTCACCCCTGTCGCTGTGGCGACTGCCGCCCCGGGCACAGTCGCGCCCGGCGGGAGCCCTGATCGGTCTCGGTATGGTCGCGCTGTTGACCCTGCTGCTGCTGCTGATCGATCGTCGGCTCGCCCATATCCCCAATCCCAGCCTGCCCTACACCGTGCTCATCCTCGCGCTCGCGTACGGCTGGGGCGGCAGGATCGGGTTCAGCACCGCCGTCGCGTCGTTGTTCGTCGTCTGGTACGTCCTGGTGCCGAGTCAGGTCGGGCCGGCCTCGGACGCCAACGACGTGACACGCGTCATCCTGATCTCGTTCACCTATGGGGCGATGGTACTCGTCGGCGACGCCTTTCGGCGGCTGCGCCGGGCCAATGCGCGTCTGGCGGGCACGGTCGAGCGGCTGAACACGGTCTTCGCCTCGATCGCCGACGGGGTGTTGGTGCTGGATCGGCAGGGGGAACTCCTGCAGACGAACGACGGGATGCGCCGCATCCTCGCGGGGGAGGTGCCGCACAGTCTCGCTTTGCGAGCGGCGAGTTGGCACACGCGGCACCCCGATGGGACACCGCTGGCAACGGGCAGTGGGCCGACCACCGCCGCCTTCCAGGGCACGATCACGACCGGATACGACCTGGTGATCCGCAATGCGGGTGGGCAGGATGTCCCCCTCAGCGTCAGCAGCGCGCCGGTGCGCCAGCGCGGTGGCGCGATCGTCGGGGCGGTGATCGTGTGCCGCGACGTGACCGAGATGCGCCGTCTGCAACAGACGAAAGACGATTTCCTCTCGATCGCGTCGCACGAGTTGAAGACCCCATTGACCGCGATGCTGGGTTACACCCAACTCCTCCGCCAGCGGATGCAGCGCCTCGAACTCGTCGATGAACGGCTCATGGGGTATCTCGGGACCCTCGACAGCCAATCGCGCCGCATGGCTGAATTGGTCGATACGCTGCTCGATGTGTCGCGCCTCGACTCCGGGCGGATCGCGCTCCGGCGCGAGTCGTTCGATCTGGCGCAGCTTGTGCGGGAAACGACGGGGCAGTTGGGCGAACTCTCGCCGCAGCACCCGATCGACGTCATCACCGCGCCAGCGGTCGTGCTGGGCATCTGGGATCGCGATCGCATCGACCAGATCGTCACCAACCTCCTCACTAACGCGGTCCGCTACTCACCCAAGGGCGGGGCGATCTCGGTTGTTGTCGGTATACGCCCCGGCACCCCCACCGCTGGAGATATGGCGCGGGAGGAGGCGTTCGTCCGGGTGCGCGACGTGGGGCTCGGGCTCCCTGCCGATCAGCGCGAGCGGATCTTCGAGCGGTTCCACCGCGCCCACGAGGGCGAAATGAATGAACAGGCCGAGGCCCAGCGCGGCATGGGCCTCGGCCTGTTTATCTCGCGGGCGCTGGCGGAGCGCCATGGAGGGCAATTGCGCGCCGAGTCGGACGGGCCGGGGCGGGGCGCGACGTTCACCCTGTCATTGCCGCTCCAGCACGCCATGAGCGTCGCGCCGCAGGTTCAACCGCAGGCTCAGTCCTCGGTCGGGTGATCGGTGCCGACAAGCCGGTTCCACAGCTCGTAGTCGGTGTCCTTCTTGGCGACGAGGCGATTCCCCGCTTGCGCCTCGCGATTCCCGAACGCCTTGAACGGGCCTTGTCGGCGATCGTTCAAGTCGAGATAGACGCCGCCCTGATCGAGTTGGACGCCCTCCGCAACTATCGATACACGGGCGAGTTCGTCGCCGTCCAGCTCCGGCAGGCGCGCGTGGAGGGCCTTCTCGTCCACTGCGGCGGAACTGTGTTCGGCGTGCCCCCGCAAGTCCAGCGACGGCGTTGCCGGCGCGATGTCGTCGGCGAACTCGTCCGCGCGAGGGTCCGGGCCGGTCGGGTTGGTGAGTTGCTCCCGGCGCACGTCGTGCGTCTGGGCGTGGCGCGCTTCCGGGCCGCCGATGTCCGCGTAGGGCTTGCGCCCGTCGCCCGGGCTGTTGTCGTCGCTCCGGCCTGACATGCTTGCATTTCCTCCTGCTTGTGGGCACGTTTGTAGCGGCGGACGCCGCGCGCCCGTCTCGCCGATCATTCGTGCAAGAGCGATGCCATGGGGTGACCCCTCCCCGCCGCCCCGGCGGCGACCCTCCCCTAAAAGGGAGGGTGGGACGGGGGGGGCGACCTGGGCTGGTGGCCGTGGAACGGCGGGGGGAGAGGCGGCGACCAACTCGCGACGGTAGCTGCGGCACCGAATACTCAGCGTCGCCGGTAGATGGTCACCGTGCCGTTCGCGCTGGTGAAGACGCGCTCCATCAGGGTGTCGAATTTCGCCAGGCCGTCTGTCGGGTAGCCCCCGCCCGCCGCGCAGTCCGACCCGATGCCGCCGATCTTGTAGCCGTCGCGCTCGAAGGTGCCGACATAGACGTATTGGATCGCGTAGCGCTCCAGGATCGCCGTGGCTGCGACCGGATCGGTCGAGCGGTAGAGAGTGTTAACGTCCTCGCCGCGGGGGCCGAGCGTCGCGCGGATCGTCGCCGCGCCGCCGCGCCACTGGCTCTCGTGGCCCCCCCAGCCGAGCGGCGCGGCCACGCCCGCGAAGGCCGACACGCGATTGTGGGGCATCCCCCGGAACTCGCCATAGGAGCAGCCTGGGGCCTCGGCGACGACCGTGCCCGCCGGGACATGCGCGCGCACCCAGGTGATGCCGGCCCATTCGTCCGGCTGGTCGAGGTGCACGAAATCCAACCCGTCCAGACTCGCGCTCGTGCCGAACTCCTCGGTGCGCGCGCGGCTGCCGACGAGCGGGTACGCCGTCGTCGCGAGCAGGAGCAGGGCGATCGCTGCGGTGGCGGGCAGTCGCCACCAGTCCGCGCGCAAGGCGGGATGGCGGAACGCCAGCACGCGCACGATCGCGTAGCCGCAGGCGACCGCCAGGAGGGTCCAGGCCTGGTAATAGACCTTGAAGACGGTGTTCATCCGGTTCGCGAAGACATCCTGAACGAAGAAGACCTCGGTCGCCAGCACCAGGGCGAACGCCGCGCCGAAAAGCCCGATGGCGAAGAGGTCGGGATCGCGCGCCGCCTGCGGCTCTGCGTACGCGACGCGGCGTTGCCAGACGATCGCGCCGCCGAGGAGGAGGAGGAGCCCGGCCAGGAGGAGGACCGGCATTTGCAGGATCGTCGCGGCCAGGCCCAACGCCAGCACGAGCAGCAGCGGGTTGGTGGAGCTGCCGGGCGCGGTGCTCGCGGCTCGCCCACAATGCCAACGCCAGGTCAGGAAGAGCAGGCCGACGAGCCAGGGCAGCAGATAGACGGTGAAGAATTGGTCGACGGGCGTCTTGCGCCAGATCACGACGCCAAGCACCGACGCGAGTCTGGGGAGGAGGGGGATCGAGGCCCAGGGCGCGGGCAGGGCCAAGCGCTGCCCGCCGACGAGCGAGGTGAAGTGCGCGTGGAAGGGCAGATAGAGGACGACGCAGCCGACCGCGAACAGCGCCGCCGCCGTCCATTCCCGCCGCCCGAGCGCCTGTCGCGCGATCAGCAGCGGCAGGAGGGTCGCCCCGGCATAGATCGCCGCGTAGGTGGGGAGATCCCAACTGTTCAACGCGTACAGCCCGCCGATGACCAGCGCCGCCACCGCGAGTCGCCACGCCGTCACGGGTGTGGGTAAGCATGCGCGCCAACCCCTCCTGGCGGCGGGCTGCGCCGCCAGGAGGGGGATGAGGAAGGTGTCGAGCGCGAGCGCGAGCGCGAGCAGGGTGAAGGGCAGGGCCAGGACGTGCGCGTGCAGATCGCCGAGGATGAAGCTGAAGAACGGGAACTCCGTGATCGTCTCCGACGGCCCGAAGTTCGGCCCGTAGATCCACTCCGGGAAGCCGCTGTCGATCACCGCGCGCGACGATTTCCAGCCGAGCCCGCCCCACCACCACAGGTCCAGCGCGGCGCTCCCGCGCGCGACGATGTCGCGCGCGGCGTACATGTTCCCGGCGAAGGTGAGCAGGTAGCCGCCGAGCAGGCCGCGCGCCAGGGTGCTGGCGCGCGGCACCCGCAGGGCACGGTCGCGCGTGGCGGCGACGAGGTTGGCGGTGACGCCCGCGCCGCCGCTGAGGGTCATGGCGAAGACGGTGGCGAGGCCGAGGTTGAAGGCGAGGGAGGAGGGGGAGGCCGTGAGCTTCGCCAGCGCGGCGATCAGGATGTAGCCCAGGTAGTAATAGTTGATGCCATAGCCGCTCAGCCAGGGGTCGCGCGGTGGCAGTTCCGCCTGTCGCGTCGCCGCCGAGAGGAAGCCGATCTCCATCGGCTTCTCCGTGCCAAGGATCTGCGGATTGAAGCCGCGCAGCCAGGCGTAGAAGAGGAACGCGCCGACGAAGATCGCCTCGGTCAGGATGACATAACGCCACGACGCGCGGAGAAATGTCGCCACACTGAGTGGTAAGGTAGGCTGCTCGGGTGCCGCGTCCTCGGCCAGCAGGGCGGGTCGGTGTCGCAGAGCATGGGCCCACCCGGCGACTGTCAGGGCGACGCCGACGCCGAGGAGTGTCGGTGCGGTGAACGCGGGGAGGCCGAGCGCGGCGAAGAACCAGACCGGATAGACCAGCAGTAGCAAGGCGAACGGCTTCGCCAGCGTCAGGCCCCGATCGCGCAGGCCGGGTACCGCGAGATAAAGCAGGGGGAAAAGGCCCCAGCCGATCGCTTCGAGGGCCAGCAGCCAGCGGAGAAGGGTGCTGAGTTCGCTCATGGACTGGTCTGGCCTCCGGTCGGGGCGGGGCGTTGCGCGCCACGACCGGGGGCGGCGGGATCGCCCGCCGCGACGCCGGAGGAGAAGGCGGCGGGCAAAACGCGGTAGATCGTGGTGTCGCCGGAACGGAAGGCCGGGGCCAGGTAGGTGCCGACCATCCCCTCCAGGGTCGCCAGCCCCGCTCGCGAGGCGTAGGGATCGGCGCAGCCCTGCCGGTTGGCAGGGGCGACGTACCAGCCCCGTTCGAGCGCGCCGACGACGACATACGAGACGTGGTAGCGCTGGAGGACCGCCAGTTTGCGGCCCTGGTCGGTCGAATCGTAGAGGGTGCGGACGTCGTCCGAGCGCGGGAAGATCCCCTCGGCCGGGCGCTGCTGGTATTCGTGGCGATCCCAGCCGAGGATCGTCGGCAGCCCGGTGGCGATGGCGAAGCGCGAACCATTGCCGCGATAGGGGCCGATGCTCGCCTCCGCGATCACCGGCGTGCCGATAACGGTGTCATTGAGCCAGTTGATCGCGGCGTAGTCGTCGCGGAACGAGAGCGGGCCGCCGCATTGATCGTTCGGACTTTCGTTCCAGACCTGGCCGTACTCCATCCAGCGATAGCCGTTGAGGGTCGGCCCGAGTGTGGCGGGGACGGGGAACCGCTCGGCGAGACGAATCGGCGTGGCGACGAACGGGTAGACGAACGAGGCGCAGAGGAGGAGCGCCAGCAGCCCCGCAACGAGGCCGCGCAGCGTCGCCGCGTTGAAACGCCGATCCAGTCGCCCGCCCCAATGTCGGAACGGGGCGAGCGACCAGCGCGGTGCCGTTTCCCACAGCCAGGCGAGCGCGCCGACCCCGCCGAGCGCGAAGAGGGTCCACCCGTGCATATAGAACTTGAAGACGGTGTTCATCCGCTCCCAGTCGCCGCCCTGCAAGTCGTCGGCGACGAAGATCAGTTCGGGGCCGAGCGTCACCCCGACCCCGGCGATCAGCAGGACCAGGGGGACTTGGAGGCGGGTTTCGCCCCACGCGAGTGCCCAGAAGGTGATCAGCAGGATCAGGAAGACGGTCAGGAAGGCGGGGGTCAGGCCGCTGATGGCCTTGTCGGGTGGCGGCAGGGGGGGATTACCGCCGAAGATCGCGCTGTGTTGCGCCACCCAGGCCGTCAGCGCGGTCGCGCGCGCCGCGACCGCCGCGCCGATAAACGCCAGCGCCAGCCCCGTGAGCAGGATCGGGCGTTTCTGCGGACGCGGCAGATAGGTCGCGAAGCCAGCCAGCAACACGATCAGGATCAGGGCCATGAAGAGGCCGAAGTGGTCGAGGAATTGTGGCAGCGGCGTCGGGACGCGGGTGCGGGCCAGGCTGCCGACCAGGGCTTTGAAGTGGCTGAAGAAGGGGTAGTAGAGCGCGTAAGCCGCCACACCCGTCGCGAGCGTGCCGCCAGCCGCCAGCGCCAGTCGCCGCCCGATCGTCGGGAGATCGGGCGGCCCGGCCCGGCGCTCGAAGGCCGCGAGCGCGTGGATGAGGCCCGCCCCGGTGACGAGCAGATAGATCGGCACGTCCCAGGAATTGATGCAAGCGACCGCGCCGACCGTGAGGGCCAGCATGGCGAGGGTCGGCGCGAGCGCGCGGATCGTTCGGCGTGGCCCGTGTCCCCTGGCGGAGGCGCTGTCGCCCTGCCCGATCAGCGAGACGACCAGCCCGACGATCAGGAGGGTGAACGGCAGGGCGATGGCGTGGGCGTGGAGGTCGGCCCAGAGCTGGGTGAAGAAGGGGAATTCGGTGATGGCCCCGTCGATCGTGCGGCTGCCCCCCCAGAAATAGTCGAAGCCGAGCGGGCCGGTAGCGCCATCGCGGGCACGCCCTATCAGCCGCGCCGCGCCGTCCAGATTGCCCACGCCCACGAAGAGGAGGGTGCCGAGGGTGCCGAAGCCGCCGATCGCCCAGCGCGACGCGCGCCGCCGGAGCGCCAGCGCGGCCAGCGCCGCCGCGACGCTGAACGCCGCCGTCGCCAGGAGCGCCGAGACGGTCGGCATCGCCAGGTTGAAGGCGATCTCGACGGGGATGCCGGTCAGCTTGATCAGCGCGGCGACCAGATACTGGCCGTAATAGTAGTAGTTGATCGTGCCATCGGCGAACCAGGGATCGAGCGGGGGGAAGTTGGCGCTGCGCAGGATGCCGTTGAGGTGGGTCAGTTCCATCGGCTTCTCGCCGCCCCAGTAGGGGTGCCAGAGGTCGGGGTTCCGCAGCCGCAGACCCAGGAAAACGCCGCCGATCAGTAGGAAGATCCCCTCCGACCAAGCGATGGTCGGCCAGGCTCCGCGCAGGGTGGCGCGGTAGTGCGCGCGCCAGCGGTAGGCCGCGCCTGCCGCCAGGGCCGCGCCGATGCCGAGGGCGACCAGCAGGGCGGGCAGGGAGAAGCGCCCCAGGCGCAGGCTGGCCGCGAGCCAGACCGGATAGGCCAGCAGCAGCCAGCCGATCAGCTTGCTCAGTCCCCAGCCCCGATCGGGGAAGCGCGCGAAAAGCCGGAGGGTCAGCGGCAATGCCAGCAGCCCGAGCAGTTCGATCGTCAGCAGCCAGAGCAGCGTCGCCGCCACCCCATTGCTGCCGATGGCACGATTCCAGGAAAGGTCCGTCACCGCCGGGAGGCGGTCGACCAGTTGCGCGAGGAGGAGCGGCTTCTCGGTCGCGCCACGCGGGTAGCGGGTGGGGGAGAGCGGGCGTTCCAGCGCGGGCGCGAAGAGCGCGCGCAGCTCGTCGCGGCTGAGTTCGCGCGTCTTCTTGAAGATCATCACGCGCGGGTGATCATAGACCGTGAAGCTCTCGTCCATGAAGCTGTCGTCGAATTGCACCCCGCCGAGCGTCGGGAAGGAGGGATTGTCGTAGACCCGCTCGAAGCCGAGCCGCCCCGCGAAGAGGAGTTCGAAGAATTGCTGCTGGATCGGCGAGCGCCAGGGGGTGCGGGTGACCGAGCCGTAGATCCGATTGGTCCCTTCGATCAGGTACTCGACCTGATCGAGCTTGCCGATGAAGTAGTCGAGCGTCGCCGCGTTGTTGGGCGTGCAGGCCTGGGGCGGCGGCGTCTTGCCGTCGGAGCGGTCGCAGGCGGGGGTGTCGTTGTAGAAGTCGAAGACGATCGGTTTGTAGCTGTAGAATCCTGGATCGCGCCCGTTATCAAGCGGCAGTGGGAGCGGGTGGTCCCAGTATTCGTGGGAAATCGCCGACCCTTCCGGGATATTGGCGTAGATCCACTCCGACGCCGCGACTTGGGTGTGTGGCCGGGAGTAGATCGCCGAGAAGGCGAGCGTCGTCAGAAACGTCCCCGCCAGGATGAGGGTGGCGAGCGTTGTCGCGCCTCGGGTGCGCCAGCGCGGCAGGGGCGACAGGGGTGCATGTCCATTCATCGCCCCGCTCGGCGCGGCGGTCTGGCGGGCGAACGCGCCGAGATCGAGCAGCAGCTTGGCCGCGAAGGCAAGGAAGACCGGCAACACCGGCAGCAGATAGCGCAGGAACTTCGCCTCGTTCAGCGCCAGCAGCAGCAGGTAGGGGAGGACCCAGGCGAGGAGGACGAGATCCGTCGTGGCGCGGCGACGGTAGCCGCGCCAGAGCGTCTGGGCGAAACCGGCCAGGACCGCGCCGCCAAGCAGCGGCCCGAGTCCCCAGCCGACCAGGCTCTTGGCCTGATAGACGAGCGGGATCGTCCCGATGTATTGCCGCGTGTACGGCACATCCACCTTGCCGCCGATGATCGCACTCTGCTCACCGATGTCGCGAATATAGATCAAGGGGTTAAGGACGGCGTAGGGCTCGAAGATGAGGAAGGCGACGAAGGCCGCGCCCCCGGCGGCGAGGAGGCCCCCGAGGAAGCGACGGGCGCTGCCTGCATACGGTGCCATGTCGTGCGACGTTGGGCCGTGCAATGCCGCGTCGTGCGCCCTCGTCGCCGCCAGCCAGGCCGCCACCACCAGCGGGATGACGACGATCACCACAGTCGCCTTGGTCGCCATCGCGCAGCCGGCCAGGAATCCGGCCAGGGCGAAGGCGCGCGGGGTGGCGCGGCGGGTCGCGACCAGGGTAGCCCAGAGGGTGGCGGTGATGAAGGTGGTCGTCCAGGTGTCGGTGACGAAGAAATGGGCGAGTTGGACCGGCATCGTCGCCAACGCCAGGAAGGCGGCGGCGAGCAGCCCCGCCCTGGTGCCATAGGCGCGGCGGGCCAGGCCGAAGGTGAGGCCGATGGTGGTCAGATCGGCGAGCACGGTCATCGCGCGCCCGACGCGGAAGATCTCCCAGAATTGGTTCCAGTTCTTGCGGGTGAGCTGGCTCCAGAGCCAGCCCACCAGGTCGGTGGCGAAGAGGGGCAGGCTGCCATAGGCGAACTGGCGCGGGCGCGGGGCGACGCCCGCCGACCCCTCGGGGCGCGGCTCGTAGGCGCGCGGATCGACCGAGCGCGGGTTGAGCGGGCTGCGGTCGGCATCGAACAGGAGGCCGAGGTCCGGCGCGTGGATGCGGTTGGCGATCACGTCGGTGATATGCAATTCATCGGGGTGGAGGAACTTGCCGTCGTCCCAATCGAGGCCGTTCACGCGGAAGAGCGCGCCGACGATCAGCGCGAGGGCGAGGATGATGCCGGGTAGGAGCGAGCGCCGGGCCGCCGGAGGCGGGACCGGGTGTTCCTCGTCCACTTGCACCGGGGGGGCCGCCTCACGTATCGTCATATGCCCCAATTCTAGCAAGGCCCGGGGAGGCTGACCAGCGGGTAACGGTTAGTACTTTCCGCCCGCATTGTCCCCGGTAATAACGCGCCACGCTCGCGGGACGTTGCAAGGTCGCCGCCAAGTCGCTGGTGGCGTGCCGATGGCGTACAATGCGGCCCGAGACGCCTCGAAATTGCGCATGGCCTACAGCGTCGGAGGATCCCGAAACTTTGGGCCACTTCGGGCCGTTACTTGAGCCATTCATTACTTCGAGCCAGTAGAAATGCTGCACAATAAGGGCTGGTCGGGTATGCTGACGGGCGGAAGGGGGGCCGCGATGATCCTGCGCTATCACCACCTGACGATCGCGCCGACGGTGTTCCGGGCGATGACCGGCCT
>JAABUN010000461.1_pt1 | contig 105806 bp, 103 predicted proteins | sample 5559311 | NCBI WGS metagenome assembly JAABUN01 (sample SAMN10711877, study PRJNA513370) | rock metagenome | isolation source: Antarctica rocks | place: Antarctica: Victoria Land, Siegfried Peak sud | reverse complement strand
CGGCGCAAGGCGTCAAGGCTGCGGCAAAAGCAGCGGCTGCGTCGGTGCAGGCGACCCAGGTAGTGCCGGATTTCGGCGTTGCTGCCCTCCACGCTGTAGGTCTGGCTTTTGTCGGGCAGGGCTTCGTGCGTGCCTTCGTAGTAGAGCAGGGTCGCATACGTGTTCAGACCGTCGCTGTAGAACTGGCGGCACGAGCGCGGCACCTGATCCACCACGGGTTGCATGGTGTCGAAGGTGCGCTCTTCCACCACGGCCCAGCCCACGATGCAGCGCGTGAGCCGGTCTACCGCAGTCGCTAGGTAAACCCAGCGTTTTTTCCCCCTTTGCGCGCACCCACGAACACCTGTACCTCGTCCAACTCCACGGTTTGTGCGGCCACGGCTCCGGCGGGCGGCAGCGCGGTTTCGCCTTTGTCTTGCAGGGCGACCTGGTGGGCCGCCAGCCAGTTGGCGACGGATTGGGGGTTGACCGACAAAATACGTGCCACGGCGCGCAGGGACAGTCCTTCCAGCACCAGGGCAACGGCTTGCTTGCGTGTCGGGGCGTCATAGCCTTGCTGCTTGGGTTGAGGCGTGTAGTCCTTGTCACAGGCCGTGCAGTGAAAACGCAGGCTGTGGTACTTGGTTCGGCCCGCTTTGGTTTGGCGTTTGTCGCTGTCGCAATGCGGGCACCGAGCCACAAACCGAGGCACAACAGGAGAAACCGGCGAAACAGGCTGTTCATCCATGCCGCAATTCTACCCGTTAGCCTTTAGGCACTCCCCCGTATTCCAGCCCTTGACCAGGGCGAGCGCAGCAGGTAGAATACACCCGAATCTGCTTCCGGGTGTCGTGGCCACGCCGGTGGGTGCCGATCCGGACGGGGCGCGGTAGAATTAGTTGCGCACGGGGCTATAGCTCAGCTGGGAGAGCGCTACATTCGCATTGTAGAGGTCAGCGGTTCGATCCCGCTTAGCTCCATGTTTCCCAATGCCGGGGGCCAGGTCTTTGTGACCTGGCCCCCGTTTTCGTTCGTCCGTCGTTGGTTAGAGGACGCGGTCAGCGAGCGGTTGGCCGCGCTCGAAGGCGGACAGGTTGGACAGGAAATGACGCACCAGGCGTTCGTCCTCGTTGGCGTGGCCGCCTGCGCTGTGGGGAGTGACGAAGCAGTTCGGGGCGGCCCACAGCGGATGGTCGGGCGGCAGCGGCTCCGGGTCCGTCACGTCCAAACAGGCGGAAGCGAGATGGCCGCTTTCGAGCGCGGCGATCAGGGCGTCCTGGTCCACGGTCGTGCCCCGGCCGACGTTGTAAAAACGCGCGCCCGGCTTCAGGCACGCCAGCCGAGCCGCCGAGAAATAGCCGCGCGTGCTCGCGTTGTCGGGCAGCAGGTTGACGACGTGGTCGGCGCGGGCGAGCGCATCGTTCAAAGAAGCCTCGTCCATTCCCACGATGGGGATGCTTTCGTTGCCCTGCGGCGCTCTTCGCGCCCCGACGACGTTCATCCCGAACGGTGCGAGCAGTTGAACGAGCCGGCGCGCGATGGCTCCGTAGCCCAGCAGCAAAACATTGTGGCCGGGGCCGAGCAGGAACGAATCCGCGCGCCGCTCGCCGGTGCGCCAAGCGTGGTCGGTGCGCTGGTCGTCGCGGGATTGGGGCAGTTGCCGGGCCATGTCGAGCATGAAGGCAAGCGCGTGTTGCGCGCACGGCTCATCGTAAACGTGCGAACTGTTGGTCAAAGCCGCACCGCGTTTTTGCAAAACGTTTTTCAGATCGTCGCGGTCGTAGCGCGTGTAGCCCGCGCTGGTCAGGTGGACCCAGCGCAGGCGCGCGGACGACAAAACTACCTCCGGGTCCGGCTGCCCGAAAGCAATGTCGGCGTCGGCCAGTTCCTCCGCCCCGGTGACGACACGATGGTGCGCCGTGTTCTTCCGAAAAAGGTCCTGCGCAGCCGACGCGAGCGCGCTGCCGCTCCACGAACTGCCTGACCAAACAACAAGTGGTGTTATGTCCGTCACGGATGCGAGGCTCCTTGATAAAAAGAAAAGAGCGGCAGGGATAGCCCCGCCGCTCCTTGTGTGTCCCTTGCCGGTTCGCGTCAGACGCCGACGAGTTCGGGGGCGGACGCGCTGGCGGCCAGACTCGGCAGGCGGTAACGATCCTCGAAGGCGGCGTCGAAGGCGGCGAGCGTGGGCGCGATGCCCAGTTCGCAGACCAAACGGTCTTTGACGGCTTCGGGCGTCTTGAGGCCGTTGCCGGTGATGGCGATGACGACCACGTCGTCGCGGCCGAATCGGCCCTGCTCGGCGAGTTTCTTGGTCACGGCGACGGTCACGCCACCGGCCGTTTCGGTCCAGATGCCTTCGGTCTGCGCGAGCAGGGCGATGCCCTCGATCAGTTCGTCGTCGGTCACGTCATCCGCGCCGCCGCCGGTCTTTTTGCAGATGTCCGAGGCGTAGTAGCCGTCGGCCGGGTTGCCGATGGCGATGCTCTTGGCAATCGTGTTCGGCCGCTGCGGGCGCAGCACTTCGGCCCCGGTCTTGACCATCGAGGTGATCGGGTTGCAGCCGCTTGCCTGCGCGGCGTACACCTTTGTGGTGACGGGCGCGTCCAGCAGGCCCAATTTTTCCAGTTCGTAGAACGCTTTGGGGATTTTGGTAATCAGGCTGCCGCCCGCGCACGGCACCACGAGATGGTCGGGCGTCTTCCAGCCCAATTGTTCGGCGATCTCGAACCCGAACGACTTCGAGCCGTCGCCGTAAAACGGGCGCAGGTTGATGTTGGCAAACGCCCAGCCGTACTTGTCGCCCACCTCGGCGCAGAGCCGGTTCACGTCGTCATAAACGCCGTCTACCTTGATTACCTGCGCGCCGTAGATCAGGTTGCCCAGAACCTTGTTCTGTTCCAGGTCGGCCGGGATGAAGACGTAGCACTCGAAGCCGCCCTCGGCGGCGTGCGCGGCGACGCTGTTGGCAAGATTGCCGGTCGAGGCGCAGGCGACCGTCGTGTAGCCGAACTCGCGCGCTTTGGACAACGCCACGGCGACCACGCGATCCTTGAAAGAAAGCGTCGGGTGGTTCACGGCGTCGTTCTTGACGTACAAATTGCGCAAACCGAGCGCGCGGCCAAGCCGTTCGGCCTTGACAAGGGGCGTGAAGCCGACGTGCTTGCCGACCGTCGGCTCGCCGTCAAGCGGGAGTAGGTCGGCGTAGCGCCACATCGAGCGCGGCCCGGCGGCGATCTTTTCACGCGAAATCGTCTTTTTGATCGCCTCATAATCGTAGGCGACTTCGAGCGGGCCGAAGCACAATTCGCAGACGTGGACCGGCTGCTTGGGGTACTCGGCCCCGCACTCTTTACACCGCATTCCCAGAACGTGACCCATGATCGTTTCCTCCGTACCCAACGTTTTTCGCGGCGAGCGAGACACGAAAAAAGGGCCGCTCGCCCTTGCTCTGCAAAGCGCCCGGCCCGGTGTGAACGGGCGACACGGGCAGTGTGCAGCAAGGACGAGCGGCCCTCGTTATTATTCAGAGGAAGTCCGACCCGTGGTACCACCTTGCTTCGCGGCCGGTAAAACCGGCCGCCTCTAAGGACCGCGCGCGCGGCGAGAACGCCACGGACGGCCCGGTTTTGATAACGGGGACCCACCACCCCGGCGCACGCTACTGGGACGTTCGTCCGTTCACGCGCGCGGCTCGGAAGTCATTTTCGGCGGGGGGGTTCGGACCGGATTTCAGCGCGCCCGGCTCTCTGTGCCGTTCCCGTTCCCGCGTACTCGTCTTCGTCGCAGCCGTTGATTTTGTTCGTGTGTGCGCGTATTGTACCGTCGGGCGCGAACCGGGTCAAGCACAAAAGACTTTCGGTTTGACAGGCGCACGGCTCCATGCTACACTTGCCGCAACAAGTCATGCGTGTTTTGATGAACAGCCGAAATGAAAGCCGTCGTTGGTGGCGTGGGGGAAATTCCATTCCGTCGCCGCCGCCCGTTTTCGTCTGAAGCACGCGCATAAAACACGCATCGCAAAAACAGCGTTGACGACAAGGGCAGGCCCGGCGGGGGCCTGCCCTTGTTGTTGTATGCCCCCGTCGCTTCCCGGCCCGCCCGCGCTCCGAACGTTATAATGACCGTATTGCAACAGGAGTACGCCGCCGTGCCCGCCGAAAGTGACATACTTGCCAGCGCGCCCGCCGCGCCGCTGTTCGCCCACACGCCGACGCGCGAAGAGTTTCGCCGCTTGGCCCGCCAGGGCAACCTGATCCCGGTTTACCGCGACGTGCTGGCCGACATGGAAACGCCCGTGTCCGCGTTTCAGCGCCTACGCGGCCGGCCCAACGCCTTTTTGCTCGAATCCGTCGAGGGCGGCGAGCGGCTGGCCCGTTACTCGTTTTTGGGCGCAAACCCGTACCTGACGTTCCGCGCCAAAGGGAATACCGCGACCATTACGGAAAACGGGGCGTCGCGCGAAGTCGCGCTCGGCGAAAACCGCGACCCGCTGCACGTTTTGGAAGAATTACTCGCGCCGGTCCGCTACGTCGAATTGCCCGGTCTGCCGCGCTTCGTCGGCGGCGCGGTCGGCTACATCGGCTACGACTGGGTGCGCTGCCTCGAACCTATTGGCGAGCACGCAACCGACGACCTTCAACTCGACGACTGCCGCCTGCTGCTCACCGACACCCTGCTCATCTTCGACCACGTCGCGCATCGCATCAAGGTGCTGGCGAACGCCCACGTTGCCCCCGACACCGACCCCGACGCCGCGTATGACGAAGCCGTTGCCAAGATAGACGCGCTCGTCGAACTGCTGCGCCGCCCGCGCCCGGAAGCGAACACGAAAACCTTCGATCCGTACCACGCGCCCGAACGCTTCGTGTCCAACCTGACCAAGACCGACTACAAAAAAATGATCCTGGCCGGCAAGGAGTACATCGCGGCCGGTGACATCATCCAGGCGGTTTTGTCCCAGCGTTTTTCCCGCCCGCTCCATGCCGAACCCTTCGACGTGTACCGCGCGCTGCGTTCGCTCAACCCGTCGCCCTACATGTTCTACTTAAATTGGGACGACATGACCCTCGTCGGCGCGTCGCCCGAAATCCTCGTCACCGAGGAACAAGGCAAAGTCACCGTCCGCCCCATCGCCGGCACGCGCAGACGCGGCGCGACGCCCGAAGAGGACGTTTCCCTCGCCGCCGAACTCCTCGCCGACGAAAAAGAGCGCGCCGAACATATCATGCTGGTGGACCTGGGCCGCAACGACATAGGCCGCGTCTGCTCCTACGGCACCGTTCAGGTGGACGAACTGATGGCCGTCGAGCGTTACTCGCACGTCATGCACCTTGTTTCCAACGTGACCGGCCGCCTGGCGGACGGCAAAACAGCCTTCGACGTGCTGCGCGCGACGTTCCCGGCCGGCACGCTGTCGGGTGCCCCGAAGGTGCGCGCGATGCAGATCATCGAGGAATTGGAGCCGACGCGGCGCGGCGTTTACGGCGGCGCAATCGGCTATTTTTCGTTCAACGGCAACCTGGACGCCTGCATCACCATTCGCACGCTGCTCGTAAAAGACGGGACTGCCTACCTTCAGGCCGGCGGCGGCATCGTCGCCGATTCCGACCCCGAAGCCGAGTACGACGAAACCGTTAACAAGTCCAACGCCGTGCGCCGTGCGGTCGAGATGGCGGAAGCGGGGCTGGCCTAACCATGATTCTGGTCATTGACAACTACGATTCGTTTACCTACAACCTCGTTCAATACCTGGGCGAGATGGGCGCGGACCTCCATATCGTGCGCAACGACAAGATCACGCTGGGCGAGATCGCCGAACTCGCGCCCGCGCGCATCGTCGTATCGCCCGGTCCGTGCGACCCCGAACACGCGGGCGTGTCGGTCGAGACCATCAAGCGGTTCGCGGGGCGGATTCCCATCCTGGGCGTGTGTCTGGGCCACCAGAGCATCGGGCAGGCGTTCGGGGGAAACGTCGTGCGCGCGGGTCGGCTCATGCACGGCAAGACAAGCCCCGTTCGGCATGACGGCAAGGGCGTTTTTGCCGACATGCCTAACCCGTTCGAGGCGATTCGCTATCATTCGCTTTTGATCGAGCGCGACAGCCTGCCCGATTGTTTGGAAATCAGCGCCGAGACCGCCGAGGGCGAGATCATGGGCGTGCGCCACAAAACGCTGCCGGTCGAGGGCGTTCAGTTCCACCCCGAAAGTATTCTCACCGAGCAAGGTAAACGCATCCTGGCGAACTTCATCGGGGTGGAGATGTCCTCGTGAGCGACGTTCAGCGCGCTTTGCACAAACTCATCGGCGGCGAACACCTGACGCAAAACGAGGCGGCGGGCGTGATGACCGAGATGATGGACGGGAACGCGACGCCCGCGCAGATCGCCGCCCTGCTGACCGCGCTGCGCATGAAGGGCGAGGTCGTGGACGAGTTTACCGGCTTCGCCCGCGTGATGCGCGAACGCTCGCTGCGCGTGTCGCCCGCGCGCTCGCCCCTCGTTGACACCTGCGGCACGGGCGGCGACGCGCTCAAAACGTTCAACATCTCGACAGCGGCGGCGTTCGTCGCCTCTGCCGGCGGCGTGGCCGTCGCCAAGCACGGCAACCGGTCGGTTACGAGCAAGTGTGGCTCGGCCGACGTTTTAGAAGCCCTGGGCGTAAACCTGAACCTGTCCCCGAAGGCGGTCGGGCGGTGCATTGACGAAGTGGGCATCGGGTTCTTGTTCGCGCGCGCGCACCATCCGGCCATGAAGCACGCGGCCGGGCCGCGCTTCGAGTTGGGCTTTCGCACCGCCTTCAACGCCCTCGGCCCGCTTGGCAACCCGGCCGGCGCGACCCGCCAACTCATCGGCGTCTACGCCCCTGACCTGTGTCCGATGCTGGCGAAGGTCCTGGGCAACTTAGGCTCCGAACACGTCCTCGTCGTTCACGGGGTGGGCGGCCTGGACGAAATTTCCACGTTCGGCGAAACCATCGTGGCCGAACTGAAGGATGGAAAAACGGAAACGTATCTGCTGACGCCCGCCGCGCTCGGCCTGCCCGAAACCGCCTCTGCAAACGACCTTGCCGGCGCCGACGACGCTCCCGGCAACGCCGCTTTGCTGCTGGCCGTCCTCGACGGCGAAAAAGGCGCGCGCCGCGACAGCGTGCTCGCCAACGCCGGGGCCGCCCTCTACGTTGCGGGCATGGCCGAAACGCTCGCCCACGGCGTGGTCCGGGCGGGCGAGTTGATTGACACGGGCGCCGCCCGCCAAAAGGTCGAGGCACTGAAGCGGTTTACCGCAGAGGCCGCCGAAAGCGGGGCCGCGTAAATGGCTGCCGCTGACAACATTTTGCCACTCATCCTCGCCACGAAGCGCGACGAGGTGGCCGCCCTGCGCGCCCGCGAAACGATGCCCGACCTGATGGCGCGCGCCGCCGACCAGCCGCCCACGCGCGGGTTCGCCCGCGCGCTCGCCGCATCGCCGAACCTTGTGCTCATTGCCGAGGTGAAAAAAGCGTCGCCGTCGAAGGGCGTGATCCGGGCCGACTTTGACCCGGCGACGATTGCGCGCGCGTACCACGCGGGCGGCGCGGCCTGCCTGAGCGTGCTCACGGACGAGACATATTTTCAGGGAAGTTTGGATTACCTGAGCCAGATTCGCGCGGCCACTCCGCTGCCGCTTCTGCGCAAGGACTTCGTGATTGACGTGGCGCAGATTTACGAAGCGCGCGTCGCCGGAGCCGACGCCATTCTTGTGATCGTGGCCGCCGTGCCCTCGCCCGCGCGCATCGCCGAGTTCGTTCACGTTGCCGGCCTGCTGGGCATGGACGCGCTGGTTGAGGTACACGACGCGCGCGAACTGGCCCTGGCGAGCGAGGCGGGCGCGCGGCTGATCGGCGTCAACAACCGTGACCTTGCGACCTTCGCGGTCCGCCTGGAAACAAGCGAGGAACTGCTGCCGCTTTTGCCGCCCGGCGCGCTCGGCGTCGCCGAATCAGGCGTTTTTACGAACGCCGACGTTCAGCGGATGAGGACGGCGGGCGCGCAAGCCGTGCTCGTGGGCGAGTCGCTCATGCGCGAACCGGACGTGGAAGCCGCCACCCGCCGCCTGCTCACGGCCCACGAGGGAACGGCGTGAACACGACCGCGACCCCCCTGCGCGAAGCGGCCCCGACCGACGCCGAAACAATCGCCGCCCTCGTTCACCACGCCTTTGCCGAGTACCGAAACGTGCTCGATCCGCCGCCCGGCGGGCTGAACGAAACGGCGGAATCCGTGCGCGCGCAAATGGCGCAGGGCACCCGCGTTCTGCTGGCCGAACAGGACGGCGAACCGGCCGGCTGCGTCTTTTGCACGCCGCACGGCGACGAAGGCTTCGTTTACCTGGGCCGGCTGTCCGTGTCGCCCGCGTTCCGGCGGCGCGGCATCGGGAACGCGCTGCTCGCGGCCGTCGAGGAGCAGGCGCGCGCGCTCGGCTACGTCCGCACGCGTCTCGGAACCCGCGTTGTGCTCACCCAGAAACAGGCCTGGTACGAGCGGTTAGGCTACCGCGTGATCGCCGAAAAGGCACACCCCGGCCGCCCCGATCCGACCTATCTGGTAATGGAAAAAGTCCTCACGCCCGGCGGCAAGGCCCGTCCGTGACGCGCATCAAGATTTGCGGCATCACGAACGCGGGCGACGCGCGCGCGGCCGTGGACGCGGGCGCGAACGCGCTCGGCTTCATCCGTGTGCCCGGCGGCCCGCGCTTCGTGCCGGAAGCCATGCTCGTTCGCGTCGCCTATTCTGCCTTGCCGCCGTTTGTCACGCCCGTGTTCGTCGTCCGAAGCGCGCGCGAGGCAGAGGATTACCCGCCCGGCGGCCTGATCCAATTCTACGAAGGCGACCAGGTGGAACCGATCTGCGCCGCGCCCGACCCCCAAGTCGTTTTGCCGCCCGCGCTCGCCGGGCGGGGCATCCGCGCGTTCCGCATCCGCGACGCCGACAGCCTGCGCGAAATCGAAAACTACCCGCACAAGCCGCTCGTCGCCGCGTACCTGCTCGACACGTTCCACGACACCCAACTTGGCGGCGGCGGCCAAACTTTCGATTGGGACCTCGCCGTCGAGGCCAAGCGTCTTGCGGGCGACGTTCCCGTTATCCTCGCGGGCGGCCTGACACCCGAAAACGTCGCCGAGGCCGTGACGAGGGTTCGGCCGTTCGCGGTTGATGTGTCGTCCGGCGTCGAGGCCGAACCAGGCCGCAAAGATCACGATAAAATCCGCGCCTTCGTCCAAGCCGTGCGCGCCGCCGACGCCACGGAAACGACCACGCCATGACCGACGAACGCCTGATTCGCGTCAGCAAGTTTTTGTCCAAACACCTGCGTCACGACCCGGCCGGCCTGGGCCTGACGCTCGCGCCCGGCGGCTGGGTGGACGTTTCCGACCTACTCAATGCCTGCGCCAAAAATCGCCTGCCGCTCACGCGCGACGAACTAAACGAGGTCGTCACCAGCAACAACAAACAGCGTTTTTCCTTCGACGAGATCGGCACGCGCATCCGCGCCAACCAGGGCCACAGCGTAAACGTTGACCTGCAACTTGTCCCGGCAACCCCACCGGCCGTGCTGTATCATGGAACCGGCCAGCAGACGGCGGACGCCATCCGGCGCGACGGTTTGCGCAAAATGAACCGCCACCACGTTCACCTGTCGGCCGACGCGGAAACTGCCCGGATTGTCGGCGCGCGCCACGGTCGCCCCGTCGTTTTTCTCGTGGACGCCCACGCGATGCACCAGGCCGGCCACACCTTTTTCCGCTCCGATAACGGCGTCTGGCTCGTGGATGACGTGCCGCCCGCTTACCTGCGCGAATCGTGAATGCCGTTATGTTGCCCACTGCAACCGTGACCGACACCAACGTTGCCCGGCCGCCCCGCTCCGCTAAAGGCTGGTGGTGGCTGAGTGCGTTGCTCGTTACTTCGCTGCTCGCGGGCGCGGTCACGCTCGCCTTCGTTTCGCCGCGCACCCGAACCGCCGGCCCGCAAACCCGAACGTATCTGCTGCCGCAGGCCCAGTGGGGCTTCGGCGTGAACGACCACGCAACCGCCTCCTACGTGTTGCCCATCCGCTCCGGTGACGTTGTGAACGTGACCCAGCGCGACGCCAAAGGAAACGTGATCTGGCGTGACGATTTCGTTTTCCGCAAAGGTCTGAACGGCTGGGGGTTCAAGCGCCCGGTCGCCCGGTTTGCGGGTAAGGGTGCCCGCGTCCGCCGTGTCGCCATTGTTTGCGACGGCCCATTGCTTTGGGGGCCGAGCGTTGATCCCATCCGGCAACTGCGTCTCGAAGTCCCCGCGCGCCGCGTCCGGCTGGGCTTAGTCCGCCGCGAAACGCCGCAAGGAACCGTGGAGGTCAAATGACGCCGACGCGCAAAAAACCGGCTCGAAAAGTCGTGATCGTCGCCGGGACCGTGGCGGGCGTGCTCGTCCTTGCCCTCGTCATCTTTGTCGTTGTACAAACGCGAACGGTGACGGGAAAGCGGCATTACACGAGGACGCGCCTTCTTCCTTTGCGCGAATGGGGCTTCGGCACGAACGCGCGGGCGCAGGTGCCGCTGGCGCAGGTGCCGCTGGGGTTTCCCATGCTACCCGGCAAGCCTGCCATGGTGGAGTATCAGGGTGGTAGCGTGACGACGCTAAACGGGCCGGGGGGGCGAAAAATGGTGCTGTCGAGCGGCGGAAGCAGTGCCCTGTCCAAGTTGACCATTCGTACGGCGGGCCGGGCGGGCGCGAACGACCCGGCCGCCCAGGTGACGGTGCAAACCCGCCAGCCGCTCACCGTGTTGATGGACAAAAAGGACATGAAGGTACTGGCTCCCGGCCGGAGCGCGAAGTACGGCTTTTTTGCCGTCGAATCGTGTGACGGCGTGGAAGTGCGGTAAACGCGCGCCCCGCGTTAACAAGGAATGTTTGTTCAAACTTGCCAGTATTGTGGCTCAGCCGAAGAGTGCTCCCATGGTGACGAGCATCCCGGCTCCTGCTGTGACTGCTTCGAGATGTTCGATTTGAAATATGGCCTCGTCCCCTGGCAGGCCGCAGGCTTGCCGGCTTCCGTGAAAGAAAAAGTTCGCCACGCCCTTGAACGGCGTCCCGAACTCGCCGACATGCTGCGCGCCGCAGAAGAAAACGCGCTCCGGCGGCGTGCCGCCACCGCCTTAACTTAGAACGCTTATGACACCAACCTTTACCTCCATTGCCGACGAACTGGGCCACTTCGGGCAGTTCGGCGGGCGCTTCGTGCCCGAAACACTGATCCCGGCCCTCGATGATCTGGCCGAAAAGTACGCCGAAGCGCAGGCTGACCCGACGTTCCAGGCCGAACTCGACTACTTGTTGAAAGAATACGTCGGGCGGGCGACGCCGCTGTACTTCGCCGAAAAGATGACCGCCGAGTTGGGCGGGCCGAAGATTTACCTCAAGCGCGAAGATTTGGCCCACACCGGCGCGCATAAAATTAACAACACGGTCGGGCAGATTCTGCTCGCGCGCCGAATGGGCAAGCCGCGCATCATCGCCGAAACCGGGGCGGGCCAGCACGGCGTGGCGACCGCGACCGTTTGCGCCCGCTTCGGCTACCCGTGCGTCGTTTACATGGGCGCGGAGGACGTGAAGCGGCAGGCCCTGAACGTATTCCGCATGAAACTGCTCGGCGCGGAAGTGCGGCCGGTCACGTCGGGCACGCGCACGCTCAAGGACGCGACCAACGAGGCGATGCGCGACTGGGTGACGAACGTGCGCGACACGCACTACATCATCGGCTCGGTCGTCGGCCCGCACCCGTTCCCGACCCTGGTTCGGGATTTTCAAAGCGTCATCGGGCGCGAGGCCCGGCAGCAAATTCTGGAAAAAGAAAACCGGCTGCCCGATGCCATCGTCGCCTGCGTGGGCGGCGGCTCGAACGCGATGGGCATTTTTTACCCGTTCGCGGGCGACCCTTCCGTGCGCCTGATCGGCGTCGAGGCGGCCGGCGACGGCGTGGACACGCCCCGCCACGCAGCCACGCTGACGGCCGGGCGGCCGGGCGTACTGCACGGTGCGTACCAGTATTTGCTTCAGGACGAGCACGGCCAGATCGCCGAGGCGCACAGCATTTCGGCCGGCTTGGACTATCCCGGCGTCGGCCCGGAGCACTCGTACTTCAAGGAGCAGGGTCGGGCCGAATACGTTTCCGTCACCGACGCCGAGGCGCTCGACGCCTTTGGCTGGGTCGCGCGAATGGAGGGCATCATCCCCGCGCTCGAAACAGCCCACGCTTTCGCCCACCTAAAAAAGGTCGCCAAAACGATGACGCCCGATCAGATCGTCGTAATAAACCTGTCCGGTCGGGGCGACAAGGACGTAGACGCCGTTGCGCGCCGCCTGGAAATGTTGAACCCCGCGTGAGCCGCATCGCTTCTCGTTTTGCCGCTCTACGGGCGCGGCGGGAAAAAGCCCTCGTCGCCTTTGTCACGGCCGGCGATCCGCTGCCTGCCCGCACCGCCGACCTGGTCGTCGCGCTCGCCGAAGGCGGGGCGGACATCGTGGAGTTGGGCATCCCGTTTTCCGACCCGCTTGCCGACGGCCCAACCATCCAGGCGTCGTCCCAGCGCGCGCTGGATTCGGGCATGACGCCGCCCCAGGTGCTGGAAATTGTCCGCAAGGTCCGAACGTGCTCCGACGTTCCGCTGATCCTGATGGGCGCGTGGAACCCGGTGCTGCAATACGGCCTGGAACGGTTCGCGGCAGATGCCGTGGCGGCCGGAGTGGACGGCACGATCATGACCGACCTGACGCCCGAAGAATCCGCCGTGTGGAAACGAACCTGCGAGGTGGCCGGCCTCGACACCATCTTTTTATTGGCCCCCACTTCGACCCACGCCCGCATGGCGCTGGTCGGCAAACTCGCGACCGGCTTCGTGTACTGCGTGTCGCGCACGGGCGTGACGGGCGTTCGCGATGACGTTCCCGCCGACCTGCCGCCGCTCGTCGAGGCGATCCGCGCCCGCACCGAACAGCCGGTCTGCGTCGGCTTCGGCATCTCGCGGCCTGCCCACGTCCGGGCCGTCGCGCGCTATGCGGACGGCGTGATCGTCGGCACGGCCCTGGTGGATTTTTTGCATCGTGAGCGCGCCAACCCTGACCTGCTCGCCGCCGCCCGCGACTTCGTGGCCGAACTCAAGGCCGCCACCCGCCCCGACGCTTCTTAAGGACGCTTCATGACCCGACCTGAATTCGCCCGCCTGATTGACCATACGCTTCTCAAACCCGATTCGACCCGGCGCGACGCCCGCCGCGTGTGCGAGGAGGCGAAGGAACACGGCTTCGCCGCCGCCTGCATTTTGCCCGCCTGGGTCGCGGACGCGGCCGAGATTTTGGAAGGCAGCGGCGTGGCCGTTTGCACGGTCGTCGGTTTCCCGCACGGCAACGCGCCCGCGCAGGCCAAAGCCGCCGAAACCGCGACCGCCGTGGCCGATGGCGCGACCGAGATTGACACAGTCCTCAACGTGTCGGCCCTCAAGTCCGGGTCCGATTTGCTCGTGATGGACGACATCGAGGCGGTCGTTCAGGCAGCCGAGATGGGCGGCGCGATTGTCAAAGTAATTTTAGAGTGCGCTCTGCTGACCGAGGACGAGAAGCGACGGGCGGCCAAAATGTGCGTCGAGGCCGGGGCTGCCTTTGTGAAAACGTCCACCGGCTTTGCCTCGCACGGCGCGACCGTTGAGGACGTTCGCCTGCTCCGCGCCGTCGTCGGACCCGAAATCGGCGTCAAGGCGGCCGGCGGCATTCGCACCCTCGATGACGCACGGGCGATGATCGAGGCCGGCGCGAACCGGCTGGGCACCTCGGCCGGTATTGCCCTCGTACAATCGTTCAAGTAGTTTTTCTTTTCCCGCTGCCTTTTCCGTCTACCTTTGTAGGAGAAATCATCGTGACTCAATCCCATCGTCGTTCCCGCGCGGCTTTGCCCGCCACGCTCGCCGTGGCACTGCTCATGGCGGCCGTTCCCGGTTTCGCGCAGAATCCTGCTCCGCCCGCGCCGCAGCCGCAGCCGGCCCCGACGCCCAAACCCGCGCCGGCTCCGCCCGCGCCGGCTCCCGGGCCGGGCAAAACGCCCCCCGCTCCCGGCACGCCGGCCGCCGCGCCCGCCACTCCGGCCGCGCCCGCCAAGCCCGGCCCCAAGCCGGTCGCCGAGGCGATCCCGAAGGACGCCAAAAAAAGCGAAGGGCTGTTCAACGTGTACCGCACGCCCGACGACAAGGTTTTCTACGAAATTCCGCGCGCCATGCTGGGCCGCGAAATGCTCTGGGTGACGCAACTCGCCAAAACCCAAACCGGCTACGGCTACGGCGGAACCGAGGTTCAGGACCGCGTCGTGCGGTGGACGCTTCGGGGCGACAAGGTTCTTTTGCGCGGGACCGACTTCCAGATGCGCTCGTCCGGCGACAGCGGCCGGGACGAGATCGCCAGCAGCAATATCGAACCGATCCTGCTCACCTTCGACGTGAAAGCCTACGGCGGCGACGACAAGGAAAAGGGCGCGGCCATCGTGGACGTGACCACGCTGTTCACGACCGACATCAAGGAATTTTCGGCCGCCCGCACGCTGGGCGCGTCCAGCCTCGACCCGGCGCGCACGTTCATCGAGCGCGTCAAGCCGTTTGCGCGCAATATTGAGACCGAGGTGACCGCGACGTACCGTGCGACGGGCGGCGGCGGCTTCGGCTTTCCCGGCGGCGGGCCGTCGCGCGACGCCTCGACCGATGCCGTGACCGCCGTGCTGCGCCACTCGATGACCCTTTTGCCCGACGTGCCGATGAAGGGCCGTTTGGCCGACGAGCGCGTCGGCTTCTTTTCGACGACCTATTACGACTTCGGCTCGAACGAGAACCGGGTCAAGGAGCGCGAGTTCATCGCCCGCTGGCGGCTTGAAAAAAAGGACCCGAACGCCGCCCTGAGCGAACCGGTCAAGCCCATCGTGTTCTACATCGGCCGCGAGGTGCCCGCGAAGTGGCGGCCCTGGCTCAAAAAAGGCGTCGAGGCGTGGCAGCCCGCGTTCGAGGCGGCCGGCTTCAAGAACGCCATCCTTGCCAAAGACCCGCCCAGCGCGACGGAGGACCCGGACTGGGACGCCGAGGACAGCCGCTACTCGACTATTCGCTGGCTGCCCTCGACCATTGAGAACGCCTACGGGCCGTCCATCGTGGACCCGCGCAGCGGCGAGATTTTGGAAGCCGACATCAAGTTCTTCCACAACGTTTTGAACCTGCTGACCAACTGGTATTTCGCCCAGGCCAGCCCCAACGACCCGGCCGCGCACAAACTGCCGCTGTCCGACGAGACGATGGGCCAGATGCTTGCCATGGTCTGTACCCACGAGGTCGGCCACAGCTTGGGCTTCCCGCACAACATGAAGGCCAGTTCCAGCATCCCGATCAAGCTGCTGCGCGACCCGGAATGGACGCGCAAATGGGGCACGTCGGCCTCGATCATGGACTACGCCCGCTTCAACTACGTCGCCCAGCCCGGCGACAATGCGGGCCTGATGCCCCGGATCGGCCCGTATGACCTGTTCGCGTGCGAGTGGGGCTACAAGCCGCTCCCGGACGCGAAAACGCCCGAAGAGGAAAAAGCCGCCCTGGACACCCTCGCCGCCCGGCAGGTGACGAACCCGATGCTGCGCTTCGGCGGCGACTTTTCGCCCATTCAGGACCCCACGCAGCGCATGGAGGACCTGAGCGCGGACCCCATCGAGGCGACCCGCCTGGGCCTGCTGAACCTCAAGCGCGTTCTTTCGTATCTCGTTCCGGCCACCTCCAAATTCGGCGAGGACTATGCGGACCTGGACGAGATGTACAATACGGTGCTGGGCCAGCGTCAGTTGGAACTCAGCCACGTCGCCGCGCTCGTGGGGGGCGTCACGCAGACCAACTACAACTACGGCCGGGGCAAGGCCGTGTTCGCGCCCATCCCGGCCGACCGGCAAAAAGCGGCTGTTCGTTTCCTTCTTGCCAACGCCTTCACGACCCCGAAGGAACTCATCGCGCCCGACATCTTGACGCGCATCGAGGCGAGCGGAGCCGCCGACCGCATTTTGCAAAGCCAGACGGGCCTTTTGAACACCCTGCTGTCGGAAGCGCGCGCCAAGCGCATGATTGACCAGGAGGCCATCGCGCCGGCCGGCGTCAAACCCTACACGGTCGCGCAGTTGATGGAAGACGTTCGCAAAGGGATGTGGACCGAACTCGCCGGCCCGACCATCGCGGTTGACCCGTACCGGCGTAACTTGCAGCGCGCCTACATCAGCGCGCTGGGCAACAAACTGGGCACGTCGGCGGGCGGCTCGGTTATGTCGCCCTTCGGACCCATCTCCATCGGCGGGGGCGGCACGGCAAGCGATGTGCGCCCGCTCGCCCGCATGGCCCTCGTCACCACGAGGGCCAGCATCCAGGCCGCGCTCGCCAAGCCGATGGACGTCGTCGCCAAAGCCCACCTGATGGACTGCGCCGCGACCATCGAACGCCTGCTCAACCCGAAGAGTTAAGGACAGCCCCCTCCCCCTCTCCCGTCGCGGGGAAGGGGCGGGGGCTTTTAACCCCCATGGCTGTTTATAAAGCAAGCGCGCTCGTCCTGCGGCGCATCCCGCTGGGCGAAAAAGACAAGATCGTTACGCTCTTCACGCGCGAATACGGCAAACTGTCGGCCGTGGCGAAGGGAGCGCGCAAGACGACCTCACGGCTCGCCGGAGCGAGCGAGCCGATCATTTTGCTCAAGGCGCTGCTGGCCGAAGGGATGAACCTGGACATCCTGACGCAGTGCGAGATCAAGGAATCGTTCGGGATTATCCGGGGCGATTTCGGCCTCGTCTTGCGGGCAACCTATGCCTGCGAACTGCTGGATAAACTGACTGTCGAGCGCGACCCGGCCCCGGACGCCTTTGATCTGCTGCTGTCCACCTTGTATATCTTGCAGCGCGCCGCCGACCCCGACGCCGCGCTCCACGCCTTTGAGTTGCAGTTCCTCGCCCTCGTCGGCTACGAGCCGCGCCTCGACGCCTGCGTGGTTTCGGACCGAACGTTTAGCGAAAATGACCCGCCGGTCGCTTTTTCGCCTTCTCGCGGTGGCCTGCTGAGCGCGGCCGGCGCGGATGTGACCGACGACGCGCTGCCCGTCAGCCTGGAAACCATCGAGATGATGCGCCGCCTGATTGCCGAGGAGGACGCCCGCGCGCTTGCCCGCGTCGAACTGTCGCCGGTCGTGCGCGAGGAAATGGCCCGTTTGCTGCGCGCACACCTGCGCTACCGCTTGGAGCGGACCGTGAAAAGCACCGAATTTTTGGACGCCTACCGGCTGGGGGCCATGAACCTGCTGCCGGCCGCCGATTTGCCCAATGTCTGAACCGACGACCGTTCCGGCGCAGCAGCGCGCCGTCAGCACGCGGGCCGTGCTGATCGGCGTCACCCTCGCCGCCGTGCTGTGCGCGGTTACGCCCTACAACGACTTCAAGGTGGGGGCGACCTACATCGCGGGCACGCAGTTTCCAGTTGGCTCGCTGTTCGTGTTGTTCGTGCTCGCGGCTGGCGTGAACGTCGTGCTGCGAAAAGTGCGGCCCCGATCCGCCTTTTCACGCGGCGAACTGCTTACCATCTGGACGCTGATCACGGTCGCGTCCGGGCTGCCCTCGTCGGGCATGATGCGCTACTTTTTGCCCCACATCGTCGCCCCGACGTATTTTTCCAACACGACGAACAACTGGCAGTTCAAAATTTGGGGCGCGTCGCCGGGCTGGCTGTTCGTTCAGGATAAAGCGGCGGCCGACGCTTTTTTCGTCGGCTACCCGCGTGGGCAGGAACACATTCCGTGGGTGGCTTGGGCCGGTCCGCTGTTCTTTTGGGGGCTGCTCGCGGTCCTGTTTTTCGTTGCCACGTTCTGCGTCGCCAACGTGCTGCGGCGGCAATGGGTCGAGAACGAAAAGTTTGCGTTCCCGCTCGTCACCCTGCCGGTTCTGCTTGCCGAGGAACCGGAAGGAAACCATCTGGTAAACCAGTTCCTGCGAAGTCCGCTGCTCTGGGTAGCGGTCGGGCTGATGACGGCGGTTCACACGACCCGCGGCCTGCACGTTTTGTATCCAGCCATCCCCAACCTGCCGCTTGAATGGAACGTGTCGGACTGGCTGACCGTGCGGCCGTGGAACACGCTGGGCTGGTTCCCGCTATCCATTTTTTTCCTCGCGGTCGGATTGGCGTATCTGCTGCCGGCCGACGTGGGATTTTCGCTCTGGTTCTTTTTCCTGTTTTACAAGGCCGAAATTTTGCTCTGCACGCTGTACAACTGGCAAAACAGCGGCCCGCTCGGCGGCTACGGCCAAAAGGAGTTCCACACGCTGCAAGCCTTCGGCGGCTCGGTTGGCCTGTTCGCGTGGACGCTGTGGACGGCAAAAAGCCACCTGCGCGACGTGTGGCACAAGGCGCTTGGGGGGGGGCGGGCCGCTCAGATAGACGATACGCGCGAAATGTTCGGCTACCGGGCGACGGTCGCGGGCCTGATCGTGTCGTACGCGGGCATCGGGCTGTGGCTGTGGTTCGCGGGCGTGGGCGTGGGCCTGATCCTGTTCTCGCTGCTGTTGATGACGGTCACGCTCGTGGTCATTTCGTGGGTCGTCACGCAGGCCGGGATGCTGTTCATGCAGACGACCTATGCCTCGATTGACGTTCTCGGCCCCACCATGGGCACGGCCGCACTCAAGGTGTCGTCGCTTTACACCGTTTACCGCTGGGAAGGCATGTTTTTGTACGACACGCGCGAGATGCTCATCCCGTCCGTGCTGAACGGGGCGAAGACCGCCGACGCCGCCCACTTTTCGCCGCGCCCGCTATTCCGCGCGATGCTTCTCACCCTCGCGGTCGGTCTGGTCGTGTCGGCGGTCGCCTCCCTGTGGGTGCCGTACTACTTCGGCGGCGGCAACTCGCTGACCACGCAGGGCTGGACGTACCGCTCGGCCCCGACGCGCCCGCTGGGTTTGTTCGGCGGGGCGGCCTCCGCGCCGTACCCCGGTGCGCCCACCAACTACCTGCACGTTTTGGGCGGCTTCGCGGGCGTGCTGGGCCTGCTGATTTTGCGCGCGCAGTTCGGCGTCGGCCTGCACCCCATCGGCTTTCTGGGCGCGTCCGTCCACGCCGTCCACATGCTCTGGTTTTCGATCTTTTTGGGCTGGGCCGCCAAGTCCGCGCTCCAGCGTTACGGCGGCATGAAGGGCTACACCGCCGGCCTGCCGTTCTTCCTCGGCCTGATCCTGGGCGACGTGCTTAACTCGGTCGTGTGGATCGTGATCGGCAATTTGACCAGCACCGGCTACCCCATCCTGCCTACGTGAGCCGTTCCGAGCCGGTCAAAACGCAGAGGCGCAGAGAGGCGGAGATTCGCAGAGATAATTACAATCTTCTCTGCGCTCTCCCTATCCTCTGCGCCTCTGCGTTTTGACCGGGAACTCTTAAAGCCGCTCGGTCAGGTAGACGAGCAGATCGGTCAGGGCGTCCAGGTCGGACAGCAGAACCTGCTCGCGCGCGGTGTGCGAACGCTTCTGGGCCGCGCCGATGAAGGCCCATTCCATGGGTACGGTCGTGCGCACGATGTTGCCGCCGTCCGACGAGCCGCCCGACTGGACTTCGTGCCGATGCGGAATGCCGCTTTCGCGGGCGAGAACGCAAACACGGTCGAGAAAAACCTGCCGGGGGCTGACCACGTCGCGCAGGGAAATCACGGCCCCGCCGCCCATCGGCGTGTCGTTGGTGTGCCAGGTCAGGTCGGCGATCAGGGCCTGGGTGAGGCCGCGCTCTCGATAAAGCCAGTCGGCGCAAACGCGCGCGCCGTGGCCGGTCTGCTCCTCGCCGGTCGTGAAGGCGACGGCGACGTTTTCACAGCGGGCGAGGACGCGCAGCGCGCACCACACGCCCGCGCGGTCGTCAAGGTAGGGCGCGGTCAGCGTTTCGCCGTTTGGGGCGAGGCGCGGCTTTTTGGCGTACACCCAGCGCGTGCCGGGCGCGGCGGGCGTGCCGCCCGTTTCCAAATGGTAACTGCGGCCCGTTTTGCTCGCCCGCAGGCGTCCGGTCATTATTTCACCGTTCGGGGCGGGCGTGGTGGCGCGCAAACGGTCCTTGTCGCGCGGGGCCGGCCCGCCGACGGCGATCAGTTCGCCGTGGTAGCCCAGCGTAAAGCCCACCGTGTCCATGTGGGCGAAAACGGCGACGCGCGGCTCGCCCTTGACGACGAGCAGGTTGTCCAGGATGCGAACGGCGGCTGCCTCAGGAGCGGCTTGCGGAAGGGCGACGTTTTGGAGCCAGTCGGCGATGGGCGCCTCATCGCCGGAGGGACCAGGGAGCGAGAGCAGGGTGAGCAGCGTTTCCAACAGTTCCGGCATCTGTCAAAGGGGTCCTTTTCGCGCGGCGTTTGGTACGAGCCGCGCGCGCGCGCATGCGTTCGTACCGCCCGATGCAAGCAAGGAGCGGGCCAAACGAAACGCGTGCGCGTGCGTAAATCCGCCGCAAAACCCATTTTAAGGAACCGGTCTGACGAAACTCTGACGGGTAGGGCGTAATCCTCAGAAAACACCGCAAAAACAGCAGGGCCACGGCGATTTCGCCGTGGCCCTGTCGTTTGGTGCGCGCGCGCGCGCTTGCGCGACAGTTTTATCGGGGCAGAAGTGCTTCCAGCGCGCCCGCGAGCGTGAACACGTTGCGCGCTTGCGAGCCGTGGCCCATCAGGCCCACGCGCCATAACTTGCCCGCGAGCGCGCCGAAGCCGCCCCCGACCTCGATGCCGTACTCGGTTAGAAGGCGCTTGCGCAGGTCCGCTTCGGCGGCGTGAAGATTGTCGGGCAGGCGCACGCTGTTCAGGGTGGGCAGGCGATTTGCGGCCGGCGCGAAGGGCGCAAAGCCCGCTTCGAGCGCGCCCAGCCGTGCCCAGAGCAGAGCCGCGTTGTCACGATGGCGCTGAAAGCGCGCTTCCAGCCCTTCGTCGCGGATGAGGGTGAGCGCCTCGGCGAGCGCGAACAGCAGGTTTACGGGAACGGTGTGATGGTACGCGGCGGGCCGGGCGTGGTAGTAGGCGTCCAACTTTTTTGCGTCCAGGTACCAGTTCGGCACGAGCGACTTGCGCTTTTCGATTTTTTCCCACGCGGCCGGCGACAGCGTGACGGGTGACAGGCCGGGCGGCGCTCCGACGCATTTTTGCGTGGCCGAGTAGCAGGCGTCCACGTTCCAGCCGTCCACCTCGACCGGGATGCCGCCCAGCGACGTGACCGCGTCCATCACGAACAACGCGTGGCGCGCGTGAGCAACTTCGGCCACGGCCGCGCAGTCGCTTTCCACGCCCGTGGACGTTTCGGCGTGGACGCAGCCGACGAGCGCGGGAGGCTTGTCGAGCGTGTCGCAGGCGGCGGCGACACGGGCGGCGTCAACGGGCGTGCCCCAATCGTGGTCAACGCGCAGCACGCTTGCCCCGACCCGCTCGGCGATCTCGCACATCCGGCCGCCGAAGAAGCCGTTCACGGCGACCACGATGGTTTCGCCGGGTTCGAGCAGGTTGGCGAGGCAAAACTCCATGCCGCTCATGCCGGTTCCGGTCAGCGGGATCGTATAGGCGTTTTTGGTGCGAAACAGGAAGCGTAAACCGTCGGCAATTTCATCCAGGATAGCGAACAGTTCGGGGTCGAGGTAGCCGATGGGCGGGCGGCCGAGCGCGGCCAAAACGCGCGGGTGGACCGGGGACGGGCCGGGGCCGAGCAGCAAGCGGGGTTCGGGAAGGGCGCTGGTTTGCATGTGTTGGTTTTTTCTTTACTCGTCGGTTCGGGGGAGCGGTTCGTTGCCCCACGGGTTACGCCCGTTCTGCGCGCGGCGCCACGCGTCGCGCCATTTGTGAATATCGGTGACGCTGATGTCGGGGCGCGGGCGGCGCGCTTCGGCCAGGGGCAGGGGCGGGAAGGGGGCGTGCGGCTCGGTCTGGTACCAGTAGGCGACGGAGGCCATTTCGAGGGTCAGCACGTTGGCGTGGCCGTGCTCGATGGAGGCGCGCAGCGATTTTTGAAAACGAATCGGGTCTTCGATGTGAAAGCGGTAGCAGTGCGTTTTGCCCAGCCAGCCCAGCCGGTCGCCGTTGTACCAGCCGTTGGTCTGGCCGGGGATTTTGCCGAAGCCGAAGTAGGGGTGCGCGTACGGCTCCTTGGGGCACCAACTCATGTTGAAGTAGTCTTCAGTGCCGGTTCCGTGCGCGCTGCCGGGCCAGCCTTCGCCGTCCACTAAAAACATGTCGTCGCCCTCGCCGTACCAGATCGGGGACGGGCAGTTGACGTAGTAGTTGACGCCGACGAAGTGGCCTTTGCCGGTGGCGTTGACGAAAACGTAGTTGGTTTCGTCGGACGGGTTGTTGGGCGTGTCGCTGCCCAGCGTGCCCCATTCGTTTTCCCTGTTGCCCTGAGTGCTTTCGGGGGCGGTTAATTCCTGGTTGTACCAGGCGTGGAAGCGGGCTTGATCGCCGGGCAGCGCGCCCTCGTATTCCTCGTAGTCCACGTAGTAGTAGAGGGAGCGCACGGGTTCGCCGCTCTGGTTTTCGAGCGTGATGCGCGCGCCGTTGCCGAAGGGCATGGGGAAATAGCAGACGTGGGATTTGCCCTCGACGGGCGTTGCGGCGAGGGGCAGGGACAAAAAGTTGTAGTGCTGTCCCCAGCCCTGGCCGAAAAAGTCGCCGAGGGGGGATTCGATGCTGGGGCCGGTTTCACCGTCCCAATAGGCGCGCAGGATGAGGTTGCGGCGGTACAGGGGGTCGGCGCAGTCAATCGTGATCCAGATATGCTTGACGCAGCCCGCGCCGGGGATGTCAGCCATCACGAACGTTTCGCCGGGCGCGATGGGCACGCGGTCGGAGTTGCCGCCCGTGCGGTCATAGGAAGAAATACGTTTCGAGCGGGCGTCGCTCAGCGTGGCGAGGCCGGAAAGCGGGCTGGACATGGACTACGCAGTGCTCCTGAAAAGGGGAATAGGCGAAAAACGGCCGGGCGACGTTTCTTTGTCGCCCGGCCCTTTTGTTGCGCGCGCTTGGGCGAATTTCCTGCCCGCTCGTTCGCGTTCCGTAGGGCCTGAACTGCCCGTTGGGTGATCGGCGGTTTATGCCGGCTTGGCACCCGGCTTGTTGTTTTCCACCACGAACGAGGCGCGGGTGAACGCTTTCGCGCCCGGCCGGGTGACGTGCTCGACCACCACGTAATCGCTGCGCCAATACGCGGGCGTGAGGGTGCAGCGAACATAGCCGCGCTGCTGGTTGTGGAAGCGCACGCACGGGTTTTCGGCCAGCAGCGTGTCCAGGTTTTTGGGCGTGTCCGTTCCGTCGCCGCCGCTCGTGATCGAGGTGCCGACGAACTCGGTCGCAACAAGGGGCAGTTCGGGTTTGCGGTCATCCACGCGCAGGTCGTTCACCCAGTTCGTATGGATGTCGCCGGTCAGAACCACGGGGTTCGCCACCTTGCGGTCCGCCATAAATTGGACGAGCGCCATCCGCTCGTGGGCGTAGCCGGGCCACTGGTCCATCGAATACAAACGGGCCGCGCCGGGCGTTCGGTCCACCATGCCCATCATCACCTGCTGGGCCAGCACGTTCCACGCGCCCGGTGAGGCGGCAAGGCCGGTTTCCAGCCACTTGCGCTGGCCCGCGCCGAGCAGGGTGTTTTTGGGATCGAGCGCGGCGGCGTTCAAATCGGAGGCGCGGTCGTTGTTGGGCTGGTCGGAGCGATATTGGCGCGTGTCCAGCACAAACAGTTCGGCGAGCCGCCCGTACGACGCCTTGCGGAACAGTTGCAAATCCGGGCCGCGCGGCAGCGAGCGGCGGCGCAGGGGCATCATTTCGTAATACGCTTGATAGGCGGCGGCGCGGTGAAGCAAAAACTCGGCCGGATCAACGCCGCTGCGCTCGGAAACGTCGCCGGCATAGTTGTTTTCAAACTCGTGGTCGTCCCAGGTGAGGAACCATGGGAAGCGGGCGTGCGCGGCTTGAAGCAGCGGATCGGCGCGGTACTGCGCGTAGCGAACACGGTAATCGCCCAGCGTGAACAGTTTCGGGCCGGCGTGCTTGCGCACCTGATTATCCCGGCCCGGCCCCTCGTAGATGTAATCGCCGAGGTGAAAGACAAGGTCAAGGTCGTCGCGCGCCATCTGCTCGTAGGCGGTGAACAGCCCCGCCTCGTAGTGCTGGCACGAGGCGAAGGCGAACCGGAGCCGATCCGGGCGTGCGTTCGGCGCGGGCAGGGTGCGCGTGCGCCCGACCGGACTCTGGGCATCCCCGGCCTGAAACCGGTACCAGTACCAGCGATCCGGCTTCAAGCCGTTCACCTCGACGTGAACGCTGTGGCCGAGCAGCCGGGTCGCCGTGGCCGTTCCGCTTTGGACCACGGTTTTCATCCCCTCGTCCTCGGCCACTTCCCAGCGCACGGCAACCGGAGCCGGCTCCATGCCGCCGTTTGGTTCGAGCGGGCGGGGCGCGAGCCGCGTCCAAAGAACGACGCCGGCATGGTCCGGGTCCCCGGATGCGACACCCAAACGAAACGGGTCGGCTTGAAAGGTCGCGCGGGCGAGGCGCGCCGCGCCGCTTGCGCGCTCGCTGAGCAGCGGCAAACCGGCTAACGCGGCCCCGTAGGCCAGAAACAGGCGGCGGCTGACACGACCCTCGTAGCGAACGGCCGCGCGCAGGTTCGTCAAATTCAGTGGCATGTTTTCCTCCTTTGGGGCGCAGAGCCTCAGGAATGGTTCTCCGGCCCGCGCGTCACCCTATCCTCCGCCATCCCGTCGCCTGCTGTCTACGGCGTTGAACAGGTTCAGCACGCCGAGCAACCCGTACAGCCCGTACTCCGCAACCGAACGGCTGAAGAATAGCAGGCCGACGACAGCGAGTACCACGGTGATGCTGCTCAAGATGAACGAGCGCCGGAAGTTCAGTTGCTTCATGATCCTTTTGCTACCACTACCCGAAGCACGGGTTTAACGCAACCAACGCGCTGGTGGCAAGCCGACCCTACCGGTGGCCGGGCGCGTGGTTTTCTACGACGCCGCGAGCGGACGCAGCGCCGTTCCGTATTGGGCCTCGTGCAGACGCCGGTACACACCGCCCGCGATCAGGAGATCGTCATGGCGTCCCTGCTCCGCCACGCCCGACTCGTCCACGACGACAATGCGGTCCGCATTCTGGATCGTGGCGAGCCGGTGCGCGATGACGAGGGTGGTGCGGCCCTGGGCGAGTTCGGTCAGCGACGCCTGGATGGCCCGCTCGGTTTCTGTATCGAGCGCGCTGGTCGCCTCGTCCAGGATCAGGATGGGCGGATTTTTCAAGAACATGCGCGCAATTGCCATGCGCTGTTTCTGCCCGCCGGACAGTTTCACGCCCCGCTCGCCGACTACGGTGTCCAAACCGTCGGGCAGGGCGGCGATCATGTCGTCCAGGCGTGCGCGCCGGGCGGCTTCCCAGATTTCGTCGTCGTTTGCGTCCAAACGGCCGTAGGCAATGTTTTCCCGGATCGTGCCCGCGAACAAAAACACGTCCTGCTGCACGATGCCGATGTTCTGGCGCAGCGAGGCGAGCGTCATCTGGCGAATGTCGGTCCCGTCAATCGTGAGGCGCCCCGCGTCCAAATCATAAAAACGCGGCAGCAGGGAGCAGAGCGTCGTCTTGCCCGCCCCGCTCGGCCCGACGAACGCGACCGTTTCGCCCGCACGGATCGCCAGGTTGATGTCGCGCAGCACCTGTTTGTGCGCGTCGTAGCCAAAGGAAACGTTCTCGAACCGAATGTCGCCGCGCAGGTGCCCGACCGCGACTGCGCCGGGCGCGTCAACGATGTCGGGTTCGGTATCCAGCAGTTCGGTGTAGCGCTTGAAGCCCGCGATGCCCTTCGGGTAGGTTTCGAGCACGGCGTTGATTTTCTCGACCGGCCGGAAAAACACGTTCACGAGCAGCAAAAAGCCCATGAACCCGCCCACCGTGAGCTCGCCGTGCAGCACGAAGTACGCGCCTGCGATCATCACGAACAACTGCACGATGCGCATGGTCATGTACGACAGCGACATGCTTTTGCTCATCAGCCGGTAGGCGTCCAGTTTCGTCTCGCGGTACCGCCCGTTGTCGCGCGCAAAAAGGGCGCGTTCGTGATCCTCGTTGGCGAAGGCCTGCACGACGCGGATTCCGCCCACGTTCTCCTCGATGCGCGCGTTGAAGTCGCCGACGCGCCCAAAAAGCGCGCGCATGTTCTGAGTCATCGCCCGACCGTAACGCGTCGAAATCCAGGTCATCGGCGGCACGACCAGCCCGGTGACAAGCGCGAGTTGGGGGTGGAGCGTGAACATCAGCGCGAACGACCCCAGAAAGGTCATAACCGCGATAAAGGCGTCCTCCGGCCCGTGGTGGGCGACCTCGCCGACATCCTCCAAATCCTTGGTCACGCGGGCGACGAGCCGGCCCGTTTTCTGATTGTCGAAGAACCGGAACGAGAGTTTTTGCAGGTGATCGAAAATCTTGCGCCGCATCTCGGTTTCAATCGAGATGCCGAGAACGTGCCCCCAATAGTTCACGACGTACTGCAAGCCGGTGTTGAGCAGGTAAATCGCCAGCAGACCGGCCGTCGCTCCCAAAATGAGGCCCCAGTTCTGGCTGGGCAGAAGCCGGTCAACGAACGTGCGAACGGCAAGCGGAAACGCCAGTTCCAGCAGGCCCGACACGACCGCGCACGAGAAATCGAGGAAAAACAGCCGCCGGTGCGGCCGGTAGTAGGAGGAAAATCGAAGCAGCATAAAGTTTTCTAAGCGTTGTGAGGGGGTGCGTGGTCGCCGTTTCTCAGGGCGCCGCGTTCGTGGGCGCGATGCTGTTTCGGAACACTTTGCTGAGCAGCAAGGTGAATCCGGGCAGCACGTCCTCGCCACCGAGCGTGTCGTTTTCGCCCAAAATCTGGGGCGCGCAGCCGGCGCGGTAGACGGTTACAGAGTGCGCCTGCGGGTCCAGGACCCAGACCAGGCGAGCGCCCGCGAGGAGCCACATGGCGACCTTGTCGGCCACCATCCGCTTGCTTTCGCTGGGCGAGCGCGTTTCCAGGACGAGATCGGGCGCGAACGGCAGGTAGCCCTTTGGCAAAACGGCGGGCAGGCGTTCTTTGGCGACGAAGGCAAAGTCACAGGCGCGCACCGTGTCGGGGTCGCGGGCCACCTGAAAGCCGGTTTCGGCGATGAAGCACGCGCCCAAGTCATTGTCCTCCACGAAGACGGTTGCACGCGCGGCAACGACGTTCGTGGTGAAGCCGTGGGCGGCTCCGGGCGGCAGGGCCATTTCGACCAGTTCTCCTTCGATAAGTTCGTACCGGGCGTCGGGCGGCAGGCGCAGCAGGTCGTCGGCCGTGTATAGGCGCGGCGCGGCGACGGGCGGGGCGGCAGCGATCATGGCGGTTCTCCTTTGGGCCGATTTTATCCCAGCCGCCGGTGGTAAACGAACCATTCGACGGACAAAACGGCGAGGGCGAGGGCGGCGATCCACGGCCAGATTTCGCGGCGCACGGGCACGCGCGCGCCGGGCGGCGCGCTGGCGGCCTTTTTGTCCCCCGCGTCCGCGGCGTCGGCAACAACAAAAACGGGTTTGGCGACGGGCGCGATGTTGCTTTCGCCGGGCGACAGCAGGGACACGGCGAACGTTCGGGCCGCGCCTTTTTCGCCTGTGGCAGTGTAGATGCCGACCTGGTTGGTGTGGTCGTACAGGGCGGGCGTGCCGGGCGCGGGGCGCACGGTGTCCGTTCGGCCGTCGGGGCGCTTCACGTCAATCGCGCCGGCCGCCGTTTGCGTCGGGCCGCCGAGCGGGACCACGTCGCCGGCCTTGAAGACGCCGCTGGTGTCGCCGGGGCGGGCGGTCAGCCACTGGACGCAGTTCGATAAAAAGATCGGGAACGCGATGCGAAGCGGCATGTCCGAGTCGAACACGGAAAAGCCGACGTAGACGCTGCGGCCGTCGCCCTTTTCGCCCGCCACCACGAGCGCGCCCTTGTCGGTTTCGGCGAGCGTGGTCGCCCAGGGCGCGGGCGCGACGGTCTTGGCAGTCCGCAGGTGAACGTTCGCCAGGTCCACGAAGCGCATCGCGGGGTGCGTGCGGCTCCAGTCGAGGATTTGGGGGCGGTCGGCCTCGCCCGGCGCGACGCTCACCGGGAAGTCGGCGCGGGCGGGCGAGGCATTCGGCGGCGGCGGTCCGCCCCAGAACAGGTACCGGCCGCCGGGGGGCAAATTGCTGGGCGGCGCGACGTTGTCGAAGACGGCCAGATCGTGCCGGGCGAAGAACGCGGGCAGCAAGTCGGCCGGGGCGACGCGCGACAACTCGACCCGCGCGTCGAGGTTGAGCGCGTTTTCTAAAAACACGTTTCCCTCGGTCACGAGCAGGATGCGGACGTGGCGGCGCGGCGCGAGCGTAATCGCGGCCGTGTCGTCGGATGCGAGGTCGTCGCGCGCGTCGAGGCGGGCGGTGACGACGCTGCCGTCGGCCGCCTCCTGGATACCCTTGCCGATGCCATCGAACGTTTCCGACTTGATCTGGCCGGGCACGAGAACGAGTTCGTGGGCGTCCACGAGCGTTTTCCCCACGCGGATTTCGAGCGGCACGCGGCGCGCGGTTTTGCCGAAGTTCTGGACCGTGACAAAAGCCTGTCGCCCCTCACCGCCGCCCAGCGCGTCGCGCACGTCGAAGGCCGTGATCCCCACGTTCTCGCCGCGCCTGCCGACGGGCAGAAACTGCAACTTCGCGCCGCCCAGGGTCAGTTCGTCCGTTTTCTCAAAAACGCCGTCGGACAACACCGTCACCTCGGCCTGCGCGCGCGAACTGACCATCGAGGCGGCGAGTTGGATGGCCTCGCGCATGTCGCCGGTTGCGTCGGTCGGCTTGGCTTTGTCGAGCGCTTGGATGAGTTTGTCGCGGTCGGCCGTCAGCGGGGACAGCACGATGGGCTTGTCGCCGGCCAAAAGGACGAGCGCTTGATCGCCGGGCGCTTTTTGCCTCAGCAGGGCGCGGGCGTCGGCGACCGCCTTGTCGAAGCGGCTGCCCGGCTCGTCGGTCGCCTTCATCGAGGCCGAGCCGTCAATCACGATGGCCGACGTGCGCCCGCCCAGGCCGGACGCCCACAAAAACGGCCGCGCGACCGTGAACACCAGAAAAGCGGCGATCAGCAGTTGGAGCAGCAGCAGCAAATTCTTGCGCAGTTTTTGGAAGGGCGCATTCGCCTGCGTGTCCTGCACGACCGCGTTCCACAAAAACACCGACGACACGATTTCGTCGCGCCGCCGTAATTTTAACAAGTACAGCGCGACGATCACGCCCCCGACCGGCGCGAGCCATAGCAGGCTGAACGGCGAAAGAAAGTTCATGGTTGTTGCCGCCGTCGAATGAATTCGCGGCTAAGGAAAGCGTGAAGTCCGCCTGCGCGGTCACGCAAGCGTGACCGGACTGATTGTAGAGATAGGTCGGGAGCCTGCGAAGGCAGGCTTGGTGTCTTTGATAGCCGCGAATTCATTCGACGGCGCGTGTTGCTCACGCCTCGCGCGGCTGAAGGGAAAGGTGGACGCGCCGCTTCGTTTCGCCGTCGAGGGCGACTTCGATGACGTGATCGCCGAAGCGGCGAAAGGTGGCGTCGGCAAAGTCGAGGTCGAGTTGGGCGGTCGAGCGCGGGTACTCGGCGGCGGCCGGCAGATCGAAGCCGACGCGCAGCGCGGGCTGCACGAGCGTGCTGTCGGCGTCAACAAGGCGCAGTTCGAGGCGGTGCGGCTTGCCTTTATCGTCCGGCGCGATTTCGAGGTCCAGAAACAGCGTCAGGCTTTCCAGCGTCACGGGCACGCTTTCGACGTACACGTCCTCGAACAAACCGAGCAGGTCCACGCGCCCGTCCGGGTGCTTGACCACTTGATCCACGAGCAGAGCGGAGGTCACTTCCATGCAGAATTACCTTGACCTGCCAGGCGGATCGACAGGCCGCCACCACTTTCGGGTCTCGCGCCGTTTGGAGAGGACCAAAATCCATTGCGCGCCTGTAGAGAACGCCAGCCCTGCCGCTATCAGCCAGGCGGATTTTTGCGGCGTCAGGAGTGCTTGGCCGACGAACAAAACCGTCATGGCGGTGAACGCGCAGGCCCAGTAGATCAGTTTGCGCAGGCTCGATTCACCCGGCGGTCGGAACCAAATCCACCGACTCCAAAAGTAAGCGGCTCCAGCCCAGAGTACGCCAATGGGAAACGCCCGGCCCCAAAAATCTGTCGGCCCAGGCCGGGGCTGTACGATCAGGACAGTAAGGCAGATGGAGAGCCAGGTCCAAAAGCAGGCGCCCCAAAGGACCGTTTTGCGCTGTTCTTGCGGTGTTGGTAGATTAGACTGTGATGACGGTAAGTTGAAGTTGCTCATGGTTTTTCACTTGTCTCGTTGGTCGCGGCGCGTGCCGCACGCCGCCAGTATGCGCTTGCGACCACGCTCCACACGAGCGCGTGCAGGGCGTAAAGAAGATGCGTCATGCCGTTCTCATGCCGGTCCAGGTATGCTGCCGTCCCGGTCACGGCGGCGATCACGGTGTACAGCACCGCCAGCGCGCGCGTGTCACGAAAACTCATGAGGGCTTCGCTCCTTCGTCGCCGGGCGGCGTCGGGTTTGTCGCCTTGCGATATTGGCGGTACGCGCCCCACCACCAGGCGAGGCCGGCGAGACCGAAAAGGGCGACGGGCGGCCAGTCGCGGCGGGCGGCGTAGGCGATGGCGAAGCCGACCAGAAGCAGGCCGGCTACGGCGCGCAGGAAAATGGTGAAACGGTCTTCGCTGTTTATCATGGGTGTGTTAGCCGCGCAGGAGGCCGGCACTGCGAAGGGTTTTGAGCAGCAAATCCTCGAACGGGGCGTCGGTGGTCGTGCGGACGTAGTCCATGCCGTGCCGGTTGGCGAGTGTTTCCAGGCTCAGGCAGAATTCGTCGAGCCGCGCTTTGTAGCGCGCGAGCAGGCCGGGCGTGATGCTGATTTCGCGCGCCTCGCCGGTTTCGGCGTCCACCAAGCGCAGGTCGCCGAGCAGATCGGGTTCGACTTCCTTCGGGTCCAGGATTTGGAGCAGCACGACCTGGAAGCGACGGCTGAGCAGGGCGCGCACGCCGGTTTCCCAGGTCGGGTCGAAGAAGTCGGACAACACGACGCACACGCCCGGAGAGGGCGCGCGCAGGACGTAGTTTTGCAGCGATTTGCCGATGCTCGTTTGGCCGCCCGGCTTCAGCGTTTGCAGATACTCGAAGAGTTGGGGCACGGCGGGCCGGCCGCGCAGGGCGGGGATGCGCCGGCCCAGCGTTTGCGAAAAGCCCGACACGCCCACGCGGTCATAGCGCACCAAACCGACGTAGCCCAGGCCGGCGGCGACCTTGCGGGCGTAGTCGAACTTGGTAATGGGTTTGCCCCACGCCATGCTTTGCGAGGCGTCCACTAACAGGTGGATGGAAAGGTCCTCTTCTTCGACGAAGAGTTTGAGGAAAACGCGCTCCAGCCGGGCGTAGGCTTTCCAATCCACGTAGCGCAGATCATCGCCGGCCGTGTATTCGCGGTAGTCGGCGAATTCGATGCTCGTGCCGCGCTTGGGCGAGCGTTTTTCGCCCTTCATGCGTCCGGGGAACGCGCGTTTGGGGGCGACGGAAAGCCGCTCCAACTTTTTCAAAAAGTCGAGGCCAAGGAGCGGGGCGGCGTTTTCGGAAGGCATCGGCGTACGGTTATTCGGCGAACGGGTCGGGTGCGTCGTCTCCGTCGTCCAGAACGTGCACGGAGCGAATGTGGTCGAGGCGGAACTGGCGGTGGTCGTTGCGCAAACCACACTGGCCGCTCAGGTACCAGGTTCCGTTCTGGGCGTGGACGCTGCTGATGTCCACGCGCCGGTGCGTCCACTCCTTGCGACCCGATACGTAGTACTCGATTTCGACCGGCTGCCGCTCCTCGTAGGCGTCTTCCAGCAAACGGCGGTTGCGCCGGATCGGGAACGGCGGCGCGTCACGGATTTCGGCGTCGTCTTCGGGCGAGCCGGCGGCGGCTTCGCGCAGCGTGCGCGCGAGGGCGGCGGCCAGGCGTTCGGCCCGACCGACCACGAAATCGGGCAGTTCGTTGCCTAAACGCTGGGCGGCGCTGGCAAGAATTCCCGGCTCAATGTCCGTCTCGGTGAGCGGGCCGCTGGTCGTCACCTGATCCAGGGCGCGCAACACGGCAAGCGTGGCGAGGGCCTCGCCGGACGAGAAACGAACGTGGTAAAACTCCGTCGCGTTTTCGTGCCCTGTTTGCGCCGCCACGGCCCGTCACCCTTGCTGCGGCGCGGCGGGAAAAGAATCGTAGCCGCCGCTCGCCTGGCGGGCCTCGGCGAGAAACCGCTCGGCGTGGCTTTTCCATTCCGATTCGGGGTACAGGCGCAAAAACTCGGCGAAGATGGCCTGCGCGCTTTTGGGCTGGGCGAGGTACTGAAGGTGCAGTTTGCCCATGCGCAGAAGCGCCATTTCCGCCTCGCTTGCATCTTTGTGGCTGCGGCAGATTTCGGCGAGGGCGTGAAGGGCGAGCGGGAACTTGTGGACCGCCTCGCACGCGCCGCCCAGCCGGTACAGGAGCGCGGGCGGGAGCGGGAACGTTTCAAACGTTCGGCACGCTTCCTCGTACACGTCCACGGCGGCGGGCAGGCTGCCCGCCCGCAGCAGCAGGCGCAGCGCGTCGAGGAAGTGGCGGTGGGCGGCCTCGCTCTGATTCTGGCGGGCGCAGACACGGGCAAGTTCGCGGTGCGTGGCGGCGTCTTCGGGCTTTTCGGACAGCGACACGCGGTAAAAGGCGGCGGCCTGATCCAGGTGGCCGGCCTGGGCGGCGGTCGCGGCGTCCTCCAAGCGGTATTCGCGCCTGCCGTCCTCGATCATGCGCATCGGGCGGGCGAGCAGCATTCCGAACAAAAAGCCGCCGATGTGCGCCCAGTTGGCCGTGGTGTCGCCACGGCCTTTGTCGGAAAAGGCGATCAGCGCGAAAACGAATTGGAGCGCGAAAAACACGCCGACCGCCCACACGGCCGGAATTTTGGCGACCAGCAGCACGCGCACCCGCGTTCGGTAAAAGCGTGCGGCGAACAGGCCCAGCACGCCGAACAGCGCGCCCGACGCGCCGATCATGGGGTTGTCGGCCGCGCCGGGCAGGAACGAGGCGGCCATGATGACGTGCAGCAGGCCCGCCGCGATGCCGCAGCCCACGTAGAACAGCAGGTATTCGAGCCGCCCCAGGGCGTCCTCGACGTGCGGCCCGAACAGCCACAAACCGAGCATGTTGCCCAGAATGTGCAAAAAGTCGCCGTGCAGAAAGTTGTAGGTCAGTAGGGTGATGAGGCGCGCGCCGTGCGGCGTCAGCCCCCAGGCGAGCGCGACGCGCTCGTCAATGCGACCGCCCGGCGTCATCGTCGCCAGGTAAAGGAGCACGTTCAGCCCGATCAGGCCGGCCGTGACAACCGGAAACGCCCCCAGCGTCCGTTTCCGAACCGGGATCAGCGGCGCGGCGAGCGCGAGAACGACGACCCCGATGAGGCCGAGCAGGAGGAGCAAAACGAGCAGTTCGCCGCCGTACATCGTGTTTGTTCAACCGGCCCGCCCGCGCGGGCGGCCGGTCATTTTCTTATACCTTGAGGGCCGTGCGCTGCAAAGCGCCGACGTGCTCGATGATGCGCGCGACCACGTCCTCGGTGCGGATGCCCTCGGCCTCGCCCTCGAAGTTGAGCAGAACGCGGTGGCGCAGGGCCGGAACGGCGACCGTGTTGATGTCTTCGAGCGCGACGTTGTAGCGTCCGGCAAGCAGCGCCTTGATCTTGGCGGCCAGCACGACCGCCTGCGCGCCTCGTGGCGACGACCCGAAGCGCACGAACTGGCGCGTGATGTCGGGCGCACCCTGAGACGTGGGGTGGGTGGCGAGCACAAGCGCGGCGGCGTAGTCGCGTACGTGCGGCGCGATGGGAACGGCGCGGGCCAGTTCGCGCATTCGCAAAATCTCCGGCCCGCCCAGAACCTTGCCGATTTCGGGGTGCTTCGTGCCGGTCGTACGATCCACGATGGTGGCGAGTTCGGCGAGCGTGGGCGAGGGCACCATGATCTTGAAAAGAAACCGGTCGAGTTGCGCCTCGGGCAGCGGGTACGTTCCCTCCATCTCGATAGGGTTCTGGGTGGCGAGCACGAAAAACGGCTCGTGCAGCCGGTGCATCTTTCCGGCCACCGTGACCGAGTGCTCCTGCATCGCTTCGAGCATCGCCGACTGCGTTTTGGGCGTCGCGCGGTTGATCTCGTCGGCAAGCACGATGTTTGCGAAAATCGGCCCGGCCTGGAACTGGAACGCGCGGCGGCCTTCCTCCTCGATCAAAATAGTCGTGCCGCTGATGTCGGCGGGCATCAGGTCGGGCGTGAACTGAACGCGCGAAAACGACAAATCCAGCACCTGCGACAACGTGCGTACCAGCAGCGTCTTGCCCAGGCCCGGCACGCCTTCCAGAAGCGCGTGACCGCTTGCGAGCAGACAGGTCAGCACGCCCTCCACGATGTCGCCGTGCCCGACGATCACCTTGCCGATCTCGGCCCGCACGCGCGCGACTGCCTCGCGGAAGTTCGCAACCTCGGTTTCCACATCGGCGACCGGTACGGTGGCCGGGGTTTCGGAAACGGAAATGTCCATATGGTTTTTGTCGTCCAACCGACGGCGTGAGCGCCGCCGCTTCGCTTCGTCACGCCGCCGCGTTTGTTTGCGACGATCTGGTTATCGTGTAGGGCTGAATCAGGACGCTGGCGGGAATGCCGAGCGCGCTGTGCAGCCGCCGAATCATGTCAATAGTCAGCGCGCGTTTTCGGTTCAGCACTTCAGCCACGCGCGCCCGGCTGCCGATGCAGGCTTCGAGTTCCCGGCGTGACAAACCACGACTCTCCATGTGGTGCAGCACGGCTTCGATGGGGTCGGGTGCTTCGATGGGATGGTGTTGCTTCTCGTAAGCCTCGATCAGGGTAACGAGAACCTCCAAACGGTCGCCCTCCGGCGTATCCGGGGCGGCGGCGAAGAGCGCCTCAACCTCTGCGAGGGCGGTTTGGTAGTCTGCTTCCGTCTTGATTGGCTTTAGTTCCATGCCTTGTCTCTTGCTATCGTGACGCTGTCAGATGGCGGTGGCATCTATTTTGTCGTACTCCGCATGAGAGCCGATGAACCGGATGAACAGGATGCCTATGTCATAACGAACCATCACGACCAAGCGATAGTCGTTGCCCTTGATGTTGAACACAACGCGGTTATCTGCGAGGATGCTGGCGTTCGCGTAAGCCACTTTCACGTCGGCGGGCGTTTTCCATTGGGCCTGTTCCGCGTGGTGGAACTACGCCTTGAGCGGCTGCTCCGCGTCCGAATGCTGCTCCCAAAAGGTCCGCAACGTACCACGGGCGATGATCCGCATGGCCGCATTGTAACCCGCTCCCACGATGGGAGCAAGAACCCATTAGGCTTCGCCGCGCCGGACCTACTTAGCAGCGTCCACGCGGTACATCTGGCACGGCTCGCCTTCGCTGCTGATGAGAAGCGATTTGCCGTCGGGCGTGTAGCAGATGGCCTCGGTCTGGGGAAGGGAGGGGAGGGCGACAGTCGCCGGTTTCGTCTTCCAGATGGCGTCGAAGGTTTTTGCGCCGGTTGGAAGCGTGAACTCATAGGCGGCGACGTAGGTACACAGAATGACGCGCTGGCCGTCGGGGGCGATGTCGCCGCCGGTGACGAGGTTGGGAAAAAGCGGGTTCTTCGCCTCCTCGCCCCGAATGGTGACCGTTCCGACCCGTTGAAGCGTCACCTTTGTTGCCGAGCCGGGTTTGGCGGGCGGAAACTTATAAACGCCGGCCACGCCGCTCGGCTCTTTGGTGATGATGTAGATCGCGCCGGTTCCGGGATGAACGAGCAGGGCTTCCGCGTTGTGCGGGCCGTCCGGGTAGGCGAAGGGGAGCCGGACGGTCGCGCCCTCGGACGGCAACGGGTTCTGCTTGCCGCCGCCGTTCTGCGACCCGCCGCCCCCGCCGGGCACTTTCGGTTCGGGGATGCGGTACACGACGCAATCTTTGCGGACGCTGTTGTTGTCGCCGATGTCGCCCAGATAAAGGTAGTTGCCCCGCGCCGTGGCTGGGCCGGGTCCCCAAGCCATATCTTCCCAGTCGCGGGCGGTCGCGCCGCGTACGGCGAAAACCCCTGCCGTGTTGCCCTGGCGGTCCACGGCGTAGACATGCGGTTTGTCGCCGCTGTCGTTGTGGGTCCAGGTGAGGCCCGCGTTGCGGCGCGCGGCTGCCAGCCCGGACGACTCGTTGATCGTGCCGTCCTGAAGGTGCGGCAGTTCGACGGGCGCCTGGTAGCGGCTCGCGGCGGATACGTTTACGGCGGGCGGCTGGGCCGGCGTTCGCGTTCCGGCCCACGTCGCGCCGCCGAGCAGACAAAGAAGGGCGAGCGCCGCAGCGGGGGCGGCGCTCTGCGGGTTTTTCAGGCGGACTGCCACGTCGTTGTTACTGGCCTTTCTTGCCGCTGCCCGCGCCGCTCGACGGCTGAATTGAGTCGAAGTAATCCTTGACCTGCTTTTTGTAGGCGGTCGGGATGTCTTCGCGGTTCATGGCCGACTCCGCTGCCGGGGCGTAGTTTTCGTAGACTTCGTAGTAGGGCGTCGCCGCCGTCGCCTGGTCGGGTGCGCCGCGGAAGTAACTCACGGTCTCCTTGCCCTTCTGGCCGCGCTTGCCCTGAACGCGCGTGTTGGGCGTTTTACCGTCGGGTGCGTACAAACGCGCGTACTGGTCGTCCAGGTTCGGTTTGTAGTTCGGGTCCTGCCGTCGCGCCCCGGTCTGCGGGCCGCCTTTGCGGACGCTGCCGTTGATGCGCCCGCTGCCCGGACCGGGGGCCGCGCCGAAGCGTTTGCCCAAACGATGCCCGCTGCCGATGCCGTTTCCTGCTCCGGAGCCGCCGGCTCCGTTTCCATCGCCGTCTCACGTCCCGCCCGGCTTGAGGCATTGGGCCGTGTGGACGTGGCCCTTTTTCGTCTTGCCGTTTTTGCCGAAGGCGTCGTCCTTGCCCGCGCCCTCGCCGGTGTCTTCGGGAACGTCGCCTTCCTGGCTGCCGTCCGCGCTTTGCTGCTGGCCCTGACCGGCCTGAAGCGCCTCAGCCATCTGCTGAAGGCTCTTGGCGTCTTCGCGGCCTTTTTGCGCCTCGTTCACGCGCCGCGCGGCCTCCTGCAACTGGCGCGCGGCCTCGTTCAGGTCGCCCTTTTTCATCGCCTCGGCCGCTTTTTGCAGCGGCTCGCTCGCCTTTTCGAGGGCCGTCCCGCGCAGCGAGTTGGAAAGCGTGGAAAGTTGGTCGGCGAGTTGGTCGCGGTTCGGCTTGTCGCCGGGCTGCCCCTGCTCAGCCATCTGGGCCAGTTTAGAAAGTTGCTCGGCAAGCGAGGGCGCGTCCTCATTCGCCATCGCCTGAGCCGCACTTCTCATCGCCTCCCGCGCGGGCGTCGCCTTTTTACCGTTCGCGCCTTTCGCCTGCTGATTGTTCGCGGCGGCGGCGGCGTTGAGGCGGTTGTTCTTGTCGCCGCCCTCACCTTTGGGGGCGGCCTGCGTGGCGGCGAGGGCTTTTTGCATCTCCTTGCCGGCCTGGGCGAGCGACTTCCCGCCATTCTGGTTTGCCGCCGCCTGCTGCTGGGCCTTCATCTGCTCGGTCAGTTTGGCGGCCTTCATCAAGGCTTTTTGCTTGGTGAGTTGCCCGCGCTTCATCTGCTCGCCCAGCGCGGTCAATTTTTTGGCCGCCGCCTGCGCCTGCGGCAGTTTTTTTTGCGCCGCGCGCTGTTCGGCGGCTTTCGCCACCCGCACGATGCGCTCGCCTTCTTTTTTCACGACCTCGCGCTCGGCCCGTTGCTGCGCGCTCATAAACAGCGGCAGAGTCGGCAAAAACCAGGCAAGGCCGACGATGAGGGTGAGTGCGCACGCTGCCCACACGCGGCGCGAGGGCCGCAGGGGAATCGCGCCCGGCAAGTCGAGGCTGCCCCGCGCGGCGTGCGCCTCGGCGTCCAGAATCTGCCGCCGCACGAGCGGGTCGTCGGTGGCCGTCGAGGAAAAAGCGAGCGCGGTGGAAAAACGCTCCTTCAAGTCCAGCCGCTGCTCGGTCAGGCGGGCAAGATCAAGCGGCGTGAGCCGGACAAGGAAAGCGTGAACGACGCCGGCCGCGAGACCGAAGAGGGGCGGTAAAAGCAACGCCTCGGCCGGCAGCGAATCATCATCGAGCACGCGCAGGCGCAGCAGGGCGAGCGCGATGCCGGAAACGAGCGCGCCCGCGCCCAGTCCGGTCGCGCCGCGCTGAAGCGCGAGCGAAAGCCGCACGCGCCGCCCGGCTTGGGCGAGCGTGCGCGACAGCGCGGGAGTGTTGGAAAGGACGGTAGCCATGACGCCGCGTGCGAGCCTCCCCGAAAGCAGACCGGAAAGCAGACCGGAAAGCAGGCCGGCGGGCGCGGGAGCGTCCTGGCCGGTGCTTGGATTATACACGCTGAAGACGTGCGGGGAGCGCGGCGGGTTACGGCGGAGGGGCGGTTAAAGCCGGGTCAGTCTCCGGCCGGGTGGCCAGAAACGGACGGCTGCCCGCGCGACCAGAGCGGGGGCCGGCACGTCGCCGAAGTCGCGCGAATCCGTCGAGTCGTCGCGGTTGTCGCCCATCAGGAAAAAGCAGCCCGGACGCACGACGTGGGGCGCGAAGTCGCCGTGAGCGGGCCGGACGCGGTACGGCTCGCGCAGCGCGCGCCCGTTCACGAAAATCGTGCCGCCGCGCGCGCAAACTGTTTCGCCGCCCTGGGCCACCACGCGCTTGACGTACAGCGCGCCGGGTTCGTTGGGGGCGAAAAAGATAACCACGTCGCCCCGGCGCGGCGGGCGCAAACGCAGGCTGATTTTTTCGCCCAGCACGCGCTCGCCCGTGACCAGAGTCGGCTCCATGCATCGCCCCTCGACGTGATAACTGCCCAGCACCCAGCGCGTGCAGGCCAGCCACACGGCGCACGAAAGCAGCGTGATCGCCACGCTTTGCCGGGTGAGCGGCGCGAAAAGAAAGCGGCGAACGCGGACAAAAAGAAGCATGGTGGAAGCGCGCACGCTGCAAAGGACGTGCCGCAAAAAAGCCCGGCGGGCCACGGAAGCGTTTTCCGTGGCCCGCCGGGCTTTTACGTTGTGCGCGCGCTTTTTTACAAAAGTTCGGTCAGGTCGGCCTTGCCCACGGGCACGGTCGCCACCTTGCGCTTGATGCGCGCGAGGGCGTTGTCCACGGACTTGGTTTTGCAGCGCAGTTCGACGGCAATCTCGCGGTACGACTTGCCGACTTGGTAGCCGGACAGCACCTGCCACTCGAAAACGGAGAGAATTTCCTGAAGTTTGGCGTGCAGAACGCGCGTGTCCTCGCCGCGCAGGACAGTTTCTTCGGGATCGAGGGCGTCCTCACAGGTGAGGATGTCGGACAGGTTCCAGTCCGCGTTGGGGTCCTCAGAGGGGGTTTCGAGCGACAGCGACAGGTTCAGCGGCGTTTGTTTCTGGCGCGTGGCCGTCTTGATGGCCGTGATGATGTGCCGCTGGATGCACACCTTGGCGAAGGCGGGAAAGGAAATGGCTTTGTCGCTCCGAAAATCCACGACGGCCTGCCACAAACCAATCATGCCGACCTGAAGCAGGTCATCCTTCTCCGCGCCGACCAGAAAATACGATTTAACCTTTGTCTTAACTAAATTTCGATACTTGTATAGTAAAAATTCGGCCGCTTGATCTTCTCCGCGCTGCGCCTGAGCGACGACTTCACGGTCGGGTAAACCTGTGAAGCGGAGCAGGCAGGTGCGCGGGATGTCATTTAACCGGGAGGCAGTGCTGGTAGTCGTCGTAATCACGCCATCGTTTCCTTGATGTTCCTGTCATCGAGCGAGGCACCTGCGACAACGAATCTGCTCAGGGAGCGGCTGCAATGCCGCCGGTGCGCAACGAGAAGGGGATGGGGAGCCAAAAGGGGTTTAGCGAAGAAGTGAATGGGGGCGTTTCGGTATGCTCCGAGCGGCGTCCGCGCCGCCGCGCGCACCAAAACCAGTCTGAGGAGGAAAGTTCACCACAGCGTCGTCGTCCCTGCGCTCCTTGCGAGGGATTATACACCAACAAGCGTGAACGCCACAAGAAAAATTGGACCCCTTTTCTCGCACAGTCGCGCCGGTCAAGCGGGGGACTGTCGCCCTCGCGCCGCTGACGAACGCAAGGCACATTTGCGAGACGGGAACGGAGTTTTTGAGTGACGATTCCGCACGTTCCGGCCGCCGTTTACGCGCTGCGGTGCTCGCATCCCCTCAACAAAACGTTTTCGGCCACGGCCTGCAAAAACGTACCTGGTTGACAGCGGCCGGCCGAACGTGTTACCATAAACCTGTCTTTGATCTTCAACACGGAAAAAGCCAACCGGCGACAACACCAGTAACAGGGTGTTGTCGCTTTTTTATTGCGTCCCCCAACCCTTCGCACGCGTGTGACCAGGAGAAAAATTCCATGAGCAGCAAGCAGTATCCCAAAGCGCCCGACATGAGCATTGACCTGAGCAAGAAATACTCGGCGACTTTTGACACCACGCGCGGCACGATCACCTGCGACCTGTTCGCCGCCGACGCGCCCCAAACGGTCAACAACTTCGTGTTTTTGGCCCGCGAGGGTTTCTACGATGGGACCGTTTTTCACCGCGTCATCGCCGACTTCATGGTGCAGGGCGGGGACCCGACCGGAACCGGCACGGGCGGGCCAGGCTACCGCTTCCGCGACGAAACGGTCGGCAACCCCCACAAGCATCAAACCGGCTCGCTTTCGATGGCGAACGCTGGTCCGAACACGAATGGCTCGCAGTTCTTCATCACCCATTTGCCGACCCCGCACCTGGACGGCCGGCACACGGTTTTCGGCCAGGTAACGCAGGGCCAGGAAGTCGTGGACGCCATCGCAAAGGGCGACGTGCTGAGCCGCGTGACCATCACCGAGGCGTAGTTTCTCGATCTTTTTGCCGCCGTCAGAACGGCCCGCACGATTCGTCGCGCGGGCCGTTTTTGTTCGTCTGTCTTGGGAACTGTTTTCTGCTTTTGTCCGTAGATAATAGTAGTTGATAGGATAAAGGAGGCCGGAAGAATGCGGATTCAATCGGGGATGCTGGTGCATCTCGGCTTCGGAAAATACGTTCGCTCGGACCAGGTAACGGCGGTCGTTCCCATCGAGGAGGAGCGCGGGCCGGGGCGGCGCACCTTCGTTCATCTGGAGGATCGGGCCGACCCGCTGGTCGCCTCGCGCGCGGAAGATTCGATCATTCGTGACCTGGTGCAGGAGCCGCGCGAGGTAACGCAAAGCCGCCAGCAGCAGGAGATTTTGCGCGACCTGCTTCAGGACTTGTCTAACGTCAATCCCACCGTACGGCGCATCGCGCGCGACGAGGGATCGCTTGACCTGGACCGTTTGGAGCGGCGCATCCGTGAGGTGTTGCAGGAAGAGACGGCGGCGACAGCGTAAGATCGCGCACGCGGGCGAAAATCAACCGTAAAAGGCCGTCGGGAGTGTTGCACGCGCAACGCTCCCGACGGCCTTTTCACTTTTGGGCGGCTGTATGGGAAGGACAAGCGGTGGGCGACGGGTAAAAAAGAGGCCGACGGTGGCCCGGTTGCTATCAGGAAGGCGGGCGGTAAAGAAAATGCTTCGGAAATCCCGGCTCGCAACCGCTTTGCTGCGAGCCGTTTTTATCCTAACCGTTGCCGGGAGCGGGTGCGCCGATCTGCCGCGCGATCAGCAGGGCTGGACGGCGAAGGTCGAAAAAAGCGGCGTGCTTCTGGTGGGCGGCCCCGCACGCGACGGGCAGGCGGCTCCAACACCTTTGGAGGAGCGCGAAACGCGGCTCGTCGAGGCGGTCGCGCGGCGTTTGGGCGTGCGGGTCGAGTGGCGGCGCGGCAACGTTCACGAGTTGTTGGAGGCGCTGGAAAAGCGCAGACTTCCGCTCGTTGCCGCCGCCCTGCCATCTGATTCGCCGTTCGCCGCGACAGTGGGGTTTTCACGGCCGTACGTACGTCACTACGGCCCCGAAAGCAAGGATTACTGCCTCGCGGTCGCGCCCGGCGAAAACCGGCTGCTGCTTCTGGTGGATGAGGTCGTCGCGGATGTTCAAAAAGCGGAAAAGGAGCGGGAGCGGGCCGCGCCATGAGCGAAAACGAGGAAACGGATAAAAAAGACAAGCCGGACGCGGCTGAGAAGGCGAAGTTGCCCGACCATTCCCGCGGGCCGTCCGAGGAGGAACTGCGCGACGGCTTTCGCAAAATGCGCCGGCTGGAATGGATGACGCTTGCGTACCAGGTCGGCGCGGCTGTTCTGATTGTCTCTCTTGCGGGCGGCAGCCAGGCTATGAAGACCGAGTGGATGGAAAACGCGCTCGCCATCGTGCCCGCGGCCGGCGCGCTGATCACCTTCGACACGGAAAACCGCTCCGAGCAAACCAAGCACCCGTTCGGCAATCACCGCGTGGGCACGATCGCGTTTATGGCGGCCGCATTTGCGCTGGCGGGTATCGGGGCGTTTTTGTTTTACGACAACCTGAGCAATTTGATAAAAGGCGAGCGGCCGTCCATCGGCGGCTTTCCCCTGTTCGGGCACACCATCTGGCACGGCTGGCTGATGATCGTCGTGATGGCACTGACCGCTGTGCCGCCCATTTTGCTGGCAAAGGCGAAAATCCCCGTCGCGCGATTGCTGCACGACAAACCGCTGTATGCCGACGCCGAGATGAACCAGGCCAACTGGCTGACCAACGGCGCGGGCGTGATCGGGCTGGGGCTGGTGGCCGGCGGCTTCTGGTGGGGCGATGCGCTTGCCGCGCTGCTCATCTCACTGGACGTGCTGCGCGACGGGTATACCAACGTGCGGCGCAGTTTAGCCGACGTGATGGACCGCAGCCCCGTGGACCTGGAAACCGACAAGCCGGAAGCCATCGTGGACGACGTGCGGCAGGCGGTGCGCGCGCTGCCGTTCGTCGCCGACGCGCAAATCTTGATGCGCGAACACGGTCGTTACTTGTTCGCCGAAATCTTTATCCGGCCGCACCCGACCCGGATGCCCGCTGACGTGACCGACGCTACCCGGCAGGTGCGCCAGGCCGTTCTGCCGCTCGACTGGCGGTTTCAGCACGTCGCCGTCGAGTTTACCGGCGACGTAAAGGCGGCCTCCGACGTGCTCACGCGCGAAGAGTTGCAGATCGAAGCAAAGTAAACAAGGAAAAAGATGAAAACTGAGGCCATTTACACGAGCGCGGGACCCGTCGCGGGCGCGCCCTACAGCCCGGCCGTGCGCGCGGGCAATTTGCTGTTCGTTTCTGGTCAACTGGGCATTGACCCAGCCACGAAGCTGCCGTTCGACGATTTTCCCCGGCAGGTCGAAGGGGCCATCGCGGGCGTGTGTGCGCTCGTGGAAGCGGCCGGCGGGACGCTTGAAAATGTGGTTAAGACGACCGTTTTCTTGTCGGACATCGCCCGGTTCGCCGAACTGAACGAGATTTACCTGCGCCACTTCGGAACGGGCGGCGCGGTCAAGCCGGCCCGCTCGACCTATCAGGTGGCCGCTCTGCCGCTCGGCGGGATGGTAGAGATCGAGGCCATCGCGGTTCTGGGCGAGTAGTGCGATGTTGCGTTTTCTGGGCCGCGTCGCGCTCGTTCAGGTGCAGGCCGCGCCGCTGAAAAAAGGGAAGCGGCCCGACGCCGTGTACGACCCCGAGCCGCTCACGCGCGTCGAGCGGCTGCGCGTCACGCCGCGCGGCGTCATCGGCGTGACGGCGGGCCGCGAGGAAATTATGGACGTTCACCACGCGCGCCATCCCGAAACGCGCCAAAGCGGCAGCGGCGTGAACGGCGTCAGCGTGAACTTTTCGGGCCACTACCAAACGCTGCGCGCCCGTTTCGGCGGCCACCTGACCGATGGGTGCGCAGGCGAGAACATCCTGGTGGAGGCCGACGGCACGTTCGCGCTGTCCGACCTGGGCGCGCGACTCGTCTTCGTCAATTCGGCGACGGGCGCGGCACCGGCCACGCTCGGTAATCTCTTGGTCGCCGCGCCGTGCGTCGAGTTCGGCGCGTGGGCGACAGCGGGCAGGGAACTGACCGGCCGCGAAATGCGCGACGTGCTCGACTTCTTGCACCACGGCCGGCGCGGTTTCTACGCCACGCTCGTTTCTCCCGTCGAGAGCGACACGGTTCCGCCCGCCTTCATTCGGCCCGGCGACCTTGTTTATGCTGCTGGCCTGGAGCGGGCGTGAGCCACGACGAACTTATTTTTCTTCCCGCGCACGTTCTCGCGGACCAGATTCGGCGGCGGCAGGCGTCGTGCGTCGAGGTAGTTCAGGCGCACCTCGCCCATGTCGCTCGGCACGATGCGCGCCTGAACGCCGTCGCCACGCTCGATGAAGCGGGCGCGCTCGCTCAGGCCCGCGAACGCGACGAGGCCCTCGCGCGCGGCGACGATCCCGGCCCGCTTACGGGCGTGCCGATCACGGTCAAGGACGCGCTCGAAGTCGCCCATGTCCGGACCACATTTGGCTGCCGCTGGACGCGTAACCACGTTCCCACTGCCGACGCGCCGCCCGTCGCCCGGCTGCGCGCGGCCGGGGCGATTATTTTAGGAAAATCGAACGTTCCCGAAGTCTCGTTCGACTGGCAAACCGTCAGCCCGATCTTTGGCCGCACGAACAATCCGTGGGACGTTGAGAAAACGCCGGGCGGGAGCAGCGGCGGGGCGGCGGCGTGCGTGTCGGCCGGTTTTTCGGCCCTTGACGTGGGCAGCGACGGGGCCGGTTCGGTTCGCGTTCCCGCTCACTTTTGCGGCCTGTTCGCGCTCATGCCGACCGTGCATCGCGTGCCCAGCCTGGGCCACATGAAACTGCCGCGAACGCCGCACGGGAGCCGCAACCTGCTGTCCTTCGGCCTGCTGGCGCGCTCTCTAGAAGATTTACGGCTTGGCCTGTCGCTCGTCGCCGGGCCGGACGGGTGCGACTTCGACGTTCCGCCCGTGCCGCTCGACACGCCAAGCAATAAACCGCTCGCCGCGCGCCGATTCGCCTTTGCCGACGCGTGGCCCGGCTTGCCGGTCGCGTCGGAAGTGCGGGCCGTTCTCGCGCAAACTGTCCGCGGCCTGGAAGCGGCCGGCTGCCGCGTCGAGAAGGTCACGCCGCCCGGCTTCAACCCCGACGAAGTTTTGTTTATCTGGGGGCAGATCGCCGGGGCCGAGTTCGGCACGCAAACACCGCCGCATTTGCGCCCGGCGCTGCGCCTTATTTTTTCCATCCTGTTCGGGCCGAGCGCGTGGACGACCGGCTTCACCTGCGGCCTGGGGATGAACCTGATGCGCTACGCGCAAGCGTTGTCGCGCCGCGACGAGATAGCGGCCGGCTGGGAACGCTTTCTGGCCGAAAACGACTTCGACGCCTTTTTGTGCCCGCCGGCCGCCGTGCCCGCGTTCGCGCACCGCACCAAAGGGGCGCCGGTTTTGGTGGACGGCGTAAAAACGGCCTATTCGCTCGCGGCGGGCGCGTGGGCGACGCTGTTCAACCTGACCGAAGGCCCGGCCGCCGTTTTGCCCGCCGGCCTGACCGCGGACGGCCTGCCGATTGGTGTGCAGGTCGTCGGGCGACGCTGGCGCGACGCGGAATTGGTGTCCGTCGCCGGACAGATCGCCCACGCCGTCACGGGGGAGTTTCGGCGTCCGCCGGGGTTTTAAGTTCGCGTCGCCGCCTCCCACACTTGAAGGTCGGCGAGCACGTTGGCAACGTGCGTGTCTTGGTCTAGACCCAGTTCGGCCGCGCCGCGCGCGATGTCGTCGCGGCTAACCGCGCGGGCGAAGGCTTTGTCCTTGAATTTCTTCTTCACGGACGCGACCTCGACGCTTGCCAGGCTTTTGTCCGGGCGCACACGGGCGACGGCGACCAGAAAGCCGGACAACTCGTCCACGGCGAACAGCGCGTGGGCCAACCGGCTTTCGCGCGGCACGCCCGAATAATCGGCGTGGCCCAGGATGGCCGTGACCATTTCTTCGGGGTAGCCCCGCGCGCGCAGTACTTCGGCCCCTTTGAGCGGGTGATCGGGCGGGTCGGGGAAGCGTTCGTAGTCAAAGTCGTGGAGCAGGCCGGTCAGGCCCCACAGGTGTTCGTCGGCGCTTGCACGTTTCGCCTGACCGCGCATCGCGGCCTCGACGGCAAGCATATGGCCGCGCAGGGACTCGCTCGCGGTCCACTCGCAAACCAGGCTCCACGCTTCGTCGCGTGTTTTTGCTACAATGGGTTGTTCGGGTTCGGTGTTCATGCCGTGCCCATTTTACCGGGAGACCCCTTGTATGTCGCTTCGCCTGTCCGTCGCCGCCGTGCGTACCTATGACGCCTTGAAATCGCGCCCCGGAGGCGACCCGCGCCGCTCCGGGGCGCGCGACGCGCGCGCTTTGGACGCGCTCGACGTTCGCTTGAAGGAACTCGTCGCCGCGTTCCGCGTCAACGGCCACCAGGAGCGCGGTTCCACCTACGTTTTCTGGTCCGACATCAGCCGCGAAATCGAGGCCGGCTCGTTCGACGATTTGCTCGTTCTGCTGTAGAGCGCGCCCGCGCGCGCGTGGGGCAAGTGCGCCCCGCACCGGGGGGAAGCCGTTCCCCGGTGGGGCGGCCTTCCCCTGCGAAGAGGGACGCTTCCCCTACCGAGGGGGGGCACTTCCCGTGCGAAGGGGGCCTCTCCCCGTTCGTCGTTGGGTGATGCGCGACGCCGGAAAACGCGTGCCCCATGACGGGGCAAACGCGTCCCACGATAGGGGAAGGCCGCCCTTGAAGACAAGAACGCCCCCACTCAAACGAGGCAAGCGAACGAGGCAACAGGCCAAACGATGCGGCGCGTGCACGTAATCGGCATGAGCGGATCGGGAAAAACGACCCTGGCTGCTGAACTCGCCCGCCGCCTGAACGTGCCCCATGTCGAACTCGACGCGCTGCGCCACGGCCCGAACTGGACCGAAACGCCTGACGACGTGATGCGCGCCCAAACCCTAGCTCGCCTCGATGCGGCCGACGCATCCCACGGCGGCTGGGTCACGGACGGCAATTATAGCCACGTTCGCGCGGTTTTGTGGTCCCGCGCCGACACGGTCGTTTGGCTCGATTACTCGCTGCCCGTCATCCTCGGCCGGCTTTTCAAACGGACCTTGCGGCGCACGCTGACCCAGGAAGAATTGTGGAACGGCAACCGGGAACGGTTTCTGACCGCCTTCGCCTCACGCGATTCGCTGTTTTTGTGGGTGCTGCAAAGCTACAAACGCCGCCGCCGCGACTACCCGCGCCTGTTCGCCCTGCCCGAAAACGCCCCCCTGAACGTCGTGCGCCTGCGCACGCCGCGCGAAACCCGCGCCTGGCTGACGTTAGCCCCCTCCCCCTCCCCCGCGACGGGAGAGGGGTGACTGCCCCAACAGGCTCTGCGGCTTCGCGCGAAGCAAGGGAGGAGCCATGTCTACAGGCCCCCCTCTCCCGTCGCGGGGGAGGGGCAAAGCCACGCAAGCGTGGCTGCGGGGGAGGGGGCTAAAAGAGTTCCGGTTGTTCGGGCGGGGTGAAGAGATGGAAGCCGTCGCGGCCCTGCTGCTTGGCGCGGTACATGGCGGCGTCTGCGTGCCGCAGCAGGGCCGGGGCGTCGGTTCCGTTTTGGGGAAACAGGCTGATGCCCACGCTGGTGGTGATGAGGAACGCTTCGGCGGGGGCCGATCCGTCCTTTTTGTCGAGCGGAAAGGGCTTTTTCAGGGCGGCGAGGATTTTGCGGGCGACGCGAACGGCGGCCCGCCCTGCCCCGCCCCGGCTGGTGGGCAGGTGCGGCAAAAGAACGGTGAATTCGTCGCCGCCCAAGCGCGCAAGCGTGTCTTCGGCCCGCAAAACGCGGGCGAGGCGCGCGGCTGCTTCCTGGAGCAGGCGGTCGCCGGCCGCGTGGCCGTGCGTGTCATTGACGATCTTGAAGTGGTCTAAATCCAGGAAAAGAACGGCGAGCGGTTCGCCGCGCCGCTCGGCCTGGGCGAGCGCGCGTTCGAGCCGGTCCGTGAACAGGGCGCGATTGGGCAGCCCGGTCAAAACGTCGTGGTAGGCCTGCCGCCACACGCGCTCGGCCTCGCTTTTGCGCGCGGTGATGTCGCGGAAAAATGTGAAGAACCGGCCGCCGGGGCTGCCGCTCTGGGGAGCGTCCTCGGCGGGCAGGTAGTTGACGCTGACCTCTAAATCCAGGATGCGCCCGTTTTTGCACCGGTGGCGGGTCTCGAAGCGGTGGCTGCCGGTTTCAACGACGGTTTGCCGCTCCTGCGTGGTTTGCGCGCGCCATTCGGGCAGTTCGATGTTCTCAACGCGCCGGGCGAGCAGTTCGGCGCGCTCGAATCCGGTCAGCCGGCAGTAGGCGTCGTTGACCTCCAGGATGTGGCCGTCCCAATCGGTCATCCAAAAGCCGTCGAGCGCGGTGCGCAGGATGGCCGAAGTTTGTTCGTTCGCGCGCACCGCGTCGGTCACGTCGCGGGCGTTGACCACGATGCCTCGAAGATCGGGGTCGTTCATCTGGTTTGCCCCCACGGCGTCGAGCCAGCGCCACGAACCATCCTTGTGCCGGTAGCGAAAGCGAACACGGTGGGGCGACGACGCGGTTCGTTCTTTGTCGGCAATCGCGCGCGCGAGCGTATCGGCAACCTGGGGTACATCGTCGGGATGAAAAAGCGACGCGTTGTCCCGGCCTTCCAATTCGCTCGGCGACCAGCCCAGGATGCGCTCGACGCTGCGGCTTATGAAGCGCACCACGAAGGTGTCCGGGTCAACCAGGAAGATGAGGTCCGAGCCGTGTTCGGTCAGCGCGCGGAACCGGGCTTCCGAAGCGCGCAGGGCGGCTTCGGCGCGCAGGCGCGCGGTCACGTCCTGAGCGATGATCATTTCGCAGGCGCGGCCCTCCCAAATGCACGGGTGGCCGGTGATCTCGACCGCGATCAGCGTGCCGTCGTTTTTGCGATGGCGCCACACGCCCGCATCGTGCGTGTGGGTCTCATTGCGGGCGAGGTTGGCGAGCAGGGCGGGCACGTCCTCGGGCGGGCGAATGTCCTTCAAGGTAAAGCCCAAAAACGTGTCGCGCGAATAGCCGTAATGGGCGACGGCGGCCTCGTTCACGGCCAGGAAGCGCAGCGTTTCGCTGTCGTAGACCCACATCGGGTGCGGGTGGTTTGCGAACAGCATTCGGTACTGCGCCTCGCTGTCGCGCAGCGCGCGCGCGACCCGGCGCGGTTCGGTAACGTCGTGCAGGATGCCCAGCCACCCGGTCAGCTCGCCGTGCGCGTCGTACAGCCGGATAAAGGCATCGTGAATCCACCGCTCCTGGCCGCTTTTGGTGCGGATGCGATAATCGCGGCGCACTTCGCGGGGCCGGCCCGTTTGCGTCGCCGTTGTTTCGGGGGGCAGGTCAATGCTTTCCTGAATCACGTCGCTCCATCGCTGCGGCGTGAACTCGGCGGAAGAAAAGCCGGTCAGGTCGGCGATGCGCGCGCTGACGAAAACGTAACGATCTTCGCCGCCCGGTACGCGCTCACGCTGGTACAACACGGCCCCGAACTGATCCACGGCTCGTTGATACCGCTCCGCAACGTCGGGCGGGGTGTCAGACCCGCCCAGGCCGGACGAGGCGGCAACGGGGCTGGGTTGGTCCGGGATAGGCATGAAGCGCAGTCGGTCGGAAAAAAACGCAAACGAAGGCTGCCGGCACGCCGCGAGCGCGCCGCTTGCCCGTCCGATTATCGGCAATGCGCCGACAAATCTTCAGGGCTATGTTTACAACGGTTTACCGCGCCCGCCGGCATCACCCGGCGGGCGCGGCGGCGGGGGGGGGGGCGGTGGCGGCAAGCACGCCGCGCCACGCGCGGGCCAGATCGTTCACGTCGCCCGCGCAAAAGAACAGATCGCACCCGGCTTCTCGAACCGCGTCGAGCAGGGGGCCGGGCGCGACCAGGATGCCGGCGTGCTTTCCGGCCGCCCGCGCCCGCGCCACGACAGCAGCGACCAGGCCAATAAATTCCGGGTCCGTGAACGCACCCGGTTTGCCCAGGCTGACCGACAGATCGCCCGGCCCGATCAGGACGCCGCTCAGTCCCTCGACGGCGCAGATCGCGTCCAGGTTGTCCACAGATTCGCGCGTCTCGATCTGGGCGATCAGGTGCGTGGTTTCGTTGGCCCGCGCGAACGTGGCGGCCAGATTTTCCATCCCGTCCAGGCCGTAGTTCAAGCCCCGGCTGCGCGTGTTGAAGCCGCGCTCGCCAAGCGGCGGGAATTTGCCGTGGCGCACGATTTCGCGCGCGGCGTGGGCGTCGTTCACGAGCGGCACGACCACGATGCGCGCGCCCACTTCGAGCGCGCGCAGCACGTGTTCGCGCTCGCCGCCGGGCAGCCGCACGGTCGGGACCGCGCCGCCGGCTTCGGCCGCCAGGCAAAGCGTTTCCACTTCGGAAAAACTCGCGCCGCCGTGCTCGACCTCGATCCAAACCGTGTCGAAGCCCATCCGTCCGGCCATTTCGGCCAGTTTCAGGCTGCCGGTAATCACGGCCGCGCCTCTCAGCACGCGCGGCCGGCCCTGTTCGTCGAGAAAAGGATCGTTTTGCATAATGTTTCTTCGCCGACGCGCCAACGCTTTACGCGAACGCCGCCTGCCATTTTTCGATTTCACGAACGATTTGCAGCGCCCGCTCGACCTCGTCGTACATCCGCGCGGCGTGTTGCCGGGCGCGCTCTTCGTCGTCCAGCAGCGCGACCCACCCGCCGATGGACCAGAGCGGCTGCCGCGCAATCGCCAGGGGCAGCGCGGCGCGCTCCGCCCATGACAGCGACTCGCCCAAACCGCGCTCGTAGGCATCCACCAAGCCGCGCAGTCTTTGGGGCGCATCGTTCGAGGGAAAATTTTCCGAAAACGCGACGTGTGCGTAATACAGCGTCAGCGCCAGATCGTCTATGCGGGCGCGTTCGCCCAGGAAGTCGAAGTCGGCCACCAGCGCCACGTCGTTGTCACGGAAAAACACGTTGTCGTCCCAAAAATCGCCGTGCGTTAGTTGTCGGGGGAGCAGGGGGACGAACGCGCGTTCGGCGGCGTCGAGCCGGCGCGCGAGGCCGTCGGCGGCGTGGGCGAGCCGCAGTTCATTGGCGGACGGCCCCCAGGCACGGATGCGCTGGGCGCCGCGCAGGGTTTGAGCGAGGGCGTTTTGCGGCGCGACGTAGTTGGCGAACACGGGATTTTTTCCTTCCGTGCCGACCGTGACGCCGCCGCGCAGCAAAGCGTGCATCCGGCCGAGCAGGGGAAGGGCCGCCCCAACGCGCTCCCAGGAATTCATGACGGCATCGTGCGCGACGTACCGCTCGACTTCCACCAGGCGATCATCAAGCGTAATCCAGGATTGCCCGTCGCGCGTTCTTATCAGTTCGGAACACGGGATGCCGCCGGCTGCGAGGCGGCGGCGCACCCGTTGAACGTCTTCCAGCCGTGCGGCCGTCACGTAGGGCCGGTAAACGCGAGCGACGCAGCGGCCCTCGTCGCCGACGACCAGCAGGTTGAGGCTGGACGAGCCGCCGAGATCACAGGCGTCGTCCGCTTTCTCGATCCCATAATTATTTTGCAGGGCGGCGAAGAGACGCGGCGACGAGGCGGCGCGAAGACCACGCCGGCCGCCATCCGCATCGTCCCTCAGGACGCCGCTCACCAGACCTTCGGCGTCCAACCCGGCTCGATCTTTTGCATTTCCCGCACGTCGTCGCGGTGGGCGAGGCCGCAGCGTTGGTAGTTTTCGTGGAGGCGGGCCAGCGCGTCATAGTCGAGCGTTGCGCCCAGGCCCGGCGCGGTCGGCACGGGCAGCGACCCGTTCGTGAAGGCGAGTTTGCCGCCCGCGATCACCTCGTCGGTTTGCCACGGGTAGTGCGTGTCGCAGGCGTAGGTCAGGTTCGGGAGGGCGGCGGCAAGGTGCGTCATGGCGAGGAGGGAAACGCCTAAATGGCTGTTCGAGTGCATGGACAGGCCCAGACCCCACGTTTGGCAGATTTTGGCGGCCCGGACCGAGTTGAGCAGGCCGCCCCACAGGTGGTGATCGGACAGCAGAATGTGAATCGCGCCCAAACGAATCGTTTCGGGCAGGTCGGCAAAGGACACGCAGATCATGTTGGTGGCGAGCGGCAGGTTTGTCTGGCGCGCGAGAGCAGCCATCGCTTCCTTGCCGGCCACGGGGTCCTCGTAGTATTCGAGCACGTTTTCCAGTTCGCGGCCCGCGCGCACGGCCGTTTCGAGCGTCCAAGCGGCGTTCGGGTCTATGCGAAGCGGCGTGCCTGGCCCGAAGGCGTCGCGCAGGGCAAGGAGGGTGCGCACTTCCTCGTCGGGGGGCAGTACGCCGGCCTTGAGTTTGAGGGATTGAAAGCCGTGGAGCGCGCACATTTCGCGGGCTTGAGCGACCAGCCCACCCGCATCCAGGGCTTCGCGGGCCAGGAAATCGTCGCGGGTTTTTGCCGCCTGGCTCGCGTGGGCCAGGCCGTCCTCGCCGCCGACGCCCGCGTGCTTGTAGAACAGGTAAGCCGAAAACGGAACCTCATCGCGGAACCGGCCGCCGAGCAGGTCGCACACGGGCCGCCCGGTCGCCTGACCGATCAGGTCGAGGCAGGCGACTTCGAGCGCGCCGAACGTTCGGGCGGGCGAGGACAATTTGCCCTCCCACGGCTGAACGTTGCCGCGTAAAGGCTGCTCCTCGTGACCGCCGCTGAGGGTGTACTCGAGGCCCGAAAGGTCGTACGGGTCCATCCCGACCACGAGCGGGCGCGCGGCTTCCAGATCGCGCACGACGGCCGCCCCGCCGTGCGTTTCGCTGATGCCCACGCGGCCGTCCTCGGTGACAAGTTCGACGATGGTACGCAGCGCGTAGGGGGCATGGAGGCCGAACGCGCTGCGAAGCGGCGGGTCCGCGATTGCGATGGGCGTGATCTTGAGTTCGGCGATATTCACGGGCGGGAACGCACCTTTCCGCTTCCGCCGTTCGGCAAACGAGCGCCGGTCTCCTGCTTTTGCCGCCCGCACGCCCTCGCTTAACACTGCCCCCACCCCCTTCTCCGCGACGGGAGAGGGGTGCCTACCACCAAGTCGTTCCCGGCTTCGTGCGAAGCAAGGGAGGAGCGGTAACTACAGGAAAACTTCTCCAAAGGTTCGGGGGCGCGGGGGTCGCGTGACGCCCCCGGTGTACCCGGCCGGTCGTCGGGGCACACCCAGGAACCTGGCCGGCCCCTGCGCCGCCCCGGTCGTTCTACCGATACTTTGTCTGATGAGGACGCGATTTTTTCCTTCCCGCACGCGCCCCGGCGGCCCCGCGGCGATCCCCGCACTGCTCCGCCGGTTCGTGCGCTTCCAGCAGCGGCTTTGCTTCGGCTTCGACCGCGTTTTTCTTCCCGCCCGCTTCGGCGTGGACGGCAACCGGGACTTCGAGGCTGTTTTCGTGCCGCCCTACCTGCGCGCCGGCCTGACCGTATACGACATCGGCGGCGGCAAGTCGCCCTATGTTTCCCCGCACGTCAAGGAGCAGCTTGACCTGCGCGTCGTCGGCCTCGACATTGATGCGGACGAACTCGCCCGCGCGCCGGGCGACGCCTACGATGAAACCATCGCGGCCGACGTGTGCCGCTTTCAAGGTAAAGGCGAGGCGGACGTCGCCGTTTGCCAGGCGGTTCTGGAGCACGTCCCGGACGCGGCGGCGGCCGTTCGCACCATCGCCTCGATTTTGCGTCCGGGCGGCGTCGCGCTCGTGTTCGTGCCGTCCGGGAACGCCGCCTTCGCGCGCCTGAACCGGCTGCTGCCCGAACGCGTTAAGCGCGCCATCTTGTTCAGCCTGTTCCCGGACAAGCGCGAAAAACAAGGCTTCCCCGCCTTTTACGACCGCTGCACGCCGCCCCATTTTGACCGGCACGCCGCGTGCGCCGGCCTGATCGTCGAAGCGCGGCGCGTGTATTTTCGCAGCAGTTACTTCTCCTTTTTCTTTCCCGCCTATCTTTTATGGCGGCTGTGGCTTTTGCTTTTCGTAGCCGTGCGGGGCGACCAGGCCGCCGAAACGTTCGCGGTCGCGCTGCGCAAGCCGGTGGTGCCCTACGCCGCGAGCGGGCGCGGCGCGTGAACACACTCGCCGGCCGCAAATCCGGCTGCGTTGCTGCCCGAACGCACTCGCCGCTGCCGAGTGGCTCGCAACACGCCGTGAATTTGCCCACGGTGCGTATCGTCATCGTGAACTGGAACGCGGGCGAGCAACTGCGCGACTGCCTTGAATCAATCGCGGCCGGGCAGCCGGGCGACTGGACGCTGGAGCAAATCGTCGTCGTGGATAACGCATCCGGCGACGGTTCGGCCGACGATCTGGAAGACGACTTCAACGACCTGCCGCTCATTGTCGTTCGCAACACGCGCAACCGGGGCTTCGGGGCGGCCTGCAATCAGGGGGCAAAGGGGACGAAAGCCGACTTTGTGCTGTTCCTCAACCCCGACGCGCGCCTTGGCCCAAATACGCTCGCCCGCGCGCTCGCGCCGTTCGCTCTGCCCGAACACGCCCGAACGGGCATCGTCGGCGTGCAACTGCGCGGAGCCGACGGCGACGTTCACCGTTCCTGCGCCCGGTTCCCGACGCCGGCTCGGTTTTGGGCGCAGCAGTGGGGGCTTCACGCGCTCTTCGCTGGCGGCCGGCATCACCTGTCCGGCTGGGACCATCGAACGAGCCGCTTCGTGGATCACGTCATGGGCGCGTTTTTTCTCGTCCGGCAACCCGTGTTTGACACGATGAACGGCTTCGACGAGGCTTTTTTCGTGTACCTGGAAGACCTCGACTTTTCGCGCCGCGCGCGCGCGGCGGGCTGGCGCACCTTTTTCCACGCGGACGCGCACGCCTTCCACAAAGGCGGCGGCACGTCCGAGCAAGCCCGCGCGGCCCGGCTGTTTTATTCGCGCCACAGCCGGCTTGTGTATGCCCGCAAGCACTTCGGGACGGCGGCGGCGCTCGCGTTGATGCCCGGCGCGCTCGTCATTGAACCCATTATTCGCCTCGCGCGCGCGCTGCTGTTACGCCGGTCTCCGACCGAGGCAGGGGAAACGCTGGCCGGGTTCACGCGGCTGTGGCGCGCGGTTCTGGCGCGGCGCGGCGCGGCGTGAACGTCCTCTTGCTGAGCCGGCACGGGCGAATGGGGGCGGGTAGCCGGATTCGCTCGTACCAGTATTTGCCTTACCTTGCCGCCGACGGCATCCGCGTTACCGTCGCGCCGCTGCTGGACGACGAGTACCTGCGCGGTCTGTACGTGGGCCTGTACGCCGGGCGGGGCGGCCGGATTTGGGCGGGCTTGCGCGCGTACGCGGGCCGGCTGCGCGTTCTCGCCGGCTGCCGCAAGTTCGACCTCGTCTGGGTCGAGGACGAGATTTTGCCGTTCGCGCCCGCTCTTGTTGAGCGGCTTTTCGCGCGTGTCGGCGTACCCTACCTGGTGGACTACGACGACGCCGTTTTCCACGGCTACGAAAACCACCGCCAACCGCTGGTGCGCGCGTTACTCGCGCGCAAGATAGACGCCGTGATGCGCCGCGCCCGCCTGGTGACGGTGGGCAACGACTATCTGGCCGAGCGCGCCCGGAGCGCGCGCGCGCGCCGTCGCCCTGCTGCCAACGGTCGTGGACCCGGCGCGCTATGACGCCGCGCCGGTAAGTGCGCGTGGCGACGAGTTCACGATTGGCTGGATCGGCTCGCCGGTCACGGGGAAGTACCTGAGCGTCGTTCGGGAAGCCCTTCAAATCGTCTGCCGGCGCGTGCCGGGCGCGCGCGTCACCCTCGTGGGCTGCCGGCCCGAAAGCGCGAACTTCGGTCCCGACGTTCCCGTGACCGTGTTGCCCTGGTCCGAGGCGGGCGAAGCCGACCTAATTCGCGCCTTTGACGTGGGAATTATGCCCTTGCCGGATACGCCGTGGGAGCGGGGCAAGTGCGGCTACAAACTCCTTCAGTACATGGCCTGCGCTCGGCCCGTCGTCGCCTCGCCGGTTGGGGTCAACGCGCAAATCGTGACGCCCGGCGAAAACGGCTTTCATGCAGCGAACACGAATGACTGGGTAAACGCGCTGACCCGTTTGGCAAGCGATGCCGGTCTGCGCGCGCGTTTGGGCGCGGCCGGGCGGGCGCGGGTCGAGCGGGAATACTGCCTTGCGGTCACGGCCCCGCGCCTCGCCGCCCTACTGCGCGAGGCGGCGGCAAGCGCAACGAACCGTTCGGCCCACTTCTTGCGAGCAGAGGAGGTATAATACACGGCGCGGCCTTCGCCCGCCCTCGTGACTTATCCTGGAGGGTCCTCCCTTGCTCGTGCGTACTCGTGTTTCCCGCCCCGTCGCCCCGCGCCGCGCCGCGAACGGCTTTACGCTGATCGAACTGCTCGTGGTCATCGCCATCATAGGGCTGCTATCCTCGATTCTGTTCCCCGTCCTCGCTCAGTCGCGCGACAAGGCGCGGCAAACGACCTGCGTGAGCAACGCCCGTCAAATCGGCATCGCGCAAACGATGTACTTGCAGGATTGGGACGACGTGCTCGTGCCGGCCGCGACGTACTCGCCCGCGCCCGCCGACGCCGTTTACGCGCCGTCCCCCGAACATACCTGGTGGCCCGACCTGCTGCTGCCGTACACGAAGAACCGCGACGTTTTCCGCTGCCCGTCCCGCCAAACCGAGATTGCGCTGGGCATGAACCATCCGCTGATCGGCATCCACTACAAGCAGCCGGGTTTCCCGCAGCCCGCCCCGGTTTCGCTGAACCAGATCGCGCAGCCGGCCGGCACGGTTCTTTTCGCCGACGCCGCCCGCGTCACCAACCTTGCCGAACCGAACCCCGATAAGTGGCGCGAAGGAGCGCCGGCCCGCACCGTGCTGTTCCGCATCCCGGCCAACGTCGGCTTTTTCGACAACCCGCGCTTCGGCGAGCGCGTGGTCGGGCGGCACCACGGCCTGGCGACGGCGGTTTTCGTGGACGGCCACGTTCGCGCCCTGCGCCCGTCCCAAATGGGCTTTCAGTTCCCCGACGGCGACCCGCGCGCCTTGTGGGACATGAGGTAAAGGCCGCGCCGCGCCGCGCCGACAATTAGAACAGGATGACACCGCGCTGGCACGCACTCGCGCGGGCGCTTTCCACGGAAGGAAACCGGGGTGAAAACTGTTATTGTGACCGGCGGGGCCGGCTTCATCGGCTCGCATTTGTGCGAACGGCTCGTTCGGCGCGGCGACCGCGTCGTTTGCTACGACAACTTCGATCCGTACTACGACGCGGCCGTAAAAGAACGCAACCTGGCCGCGCTTGGGGGCGTGCCCGGCTTCACGCTCGTGCGCGGCGACGTTCGGGAAGCGGGCCGGCTGACCGAGGTTTTGCGCGAACAGGGCGCGAGCCACGTCGTTCACCTTGCCGCGCTCGCGGGCGTGCGTCCCTCGCTGGAATCGCCCGCGCTGTACCAGGAAGTCAACGTTGCCGGAACCACCAACGTGCTGGAAGCGGCCCGCAAGGCCGGCATCGGCAGCGTCGTGATGGCCTCGTCCTCGTCCGTGTACGGCGCGAACGAAAAAACGCCGTTCCACGAGGACGATCCGGTTTGCGCGCCCATCTCGCCCTACGCGGCCAGCAAGCGTGCGGCCGAACTTGCCGGCTACGTCCACCACCATTTGTACGACATGGACGTGATCTGTCACCGGTTTTTCACCGTCTACGGCCCGCGCCAGCGTCCCGACATGGCGATTGCGAAGTTCACCCAGCGCATCATGCGGGGCCAAAGTATCGAAATGTTCGGTGACGGCTCGACCCGGCGCGACTACACCTTCGTGGACGACATCGTGGACGGCATCGTCGCCTCCCTCGACCGCGCGCGTGGCCTGGGCTTCCAGATATTCAACCTGGGCAACAGCGAGACCGTCAGTTTGCGCGACCTGATCGAAACCATCGGGCGGGTCGTGGGGCGCGAGCCGATCATCGAAATGCGCCCCACGCAGCCCGGCGACGTGACGATCACGTCGGCGGACATCGAAAAGGCGAACCGGTTGCTGGGCTACGCGCCTCGAACCCACATCGAGGACGGCCTGTTCCGCTACCACGCCTGGCTGTGGAACCAGGGCGGCAGCGGCCTGGGGCGCGGCGAGCGCCGCCGGCCCGCGCCGAAGATGCGCCCGCTTCCCGGCACCCTGGCGGGCCGCGCTGCGCGGGCCGAACGACCGCTTCTCAAGGCCGCCTGAGGGCCACTGAAGACCAAAGGGCTAACGCAGCAGCGACGCGCCGCCGTCCTGGTAGATTTCCACGCCGCTGACATGGCGCGACAGGTCGGAGGCAAGAAAAAGACACGTGTCGGCAATGTCGCCCGGCGCGTTCTGCCCCGCGTTCACGGCCGGGCTGCCGCGGGGCAGCTCGACCGTCATCGAGATCGTGTTGGTGTCGCGTTCCTGAATTTTGCCCGCAATCGGCGTGTCCACGCCGCCGGGACAAATGGCGTTGCAACGAATGTTGTGGCGGCCCAACTCCAGCGCGATCATCTTCATGAAGGCGACCTGACCGGCCTTGCTCGTGCTGTAGGCCGTCGCGCCCGGCTGCCCGAACGTTCGATTTCCGCTCACGCTGCTGGTGATGATAATGCTTCCGCCTCCGTTTTTCTTCAAATGGGGCACGGCGAAGTGAACGGTCAGGTACGTCCCCTTCAGGTTCACCGTCAGCGTCCGGTCCCATTCGTCCGGCTGAATCGCGTCAATCGGCGCCCAAACGCCCGGAATGCCCGCGTTGGCGAACACGATGTCGAGTTTGCCGAACCGGGCGACGGTCTGCTTAATGGCCGCGCGCACGGACTCCGGTTCGCTCACGTCACAGTGAACGTAAAAAGCCTCGCCTCCCGCCCGCTCGATCTCGCCCCGGATTTTCTCCCCTGCCTCGTCCTGCACGTCGGCGAGCGCGACTTTCGCGCCCTGCTCGGCGAACCGGCACGCCGTTCCTTCCCCGATCCCGCTCGCCCCGCCCGTGATAAAAGCAACCTTGCCGTCCAGCATTCCCATATTGCGTGTCCTTTTTCGCGTTCGTTCACAGCGGGGGCTTACCCAAGAGGACGAGCAGGAGACGCCCCGCGCGCCGTGCAACACGAACTTTCGTGACGACGACCACAAGCACGACGACCCTTCCGGCAAACGACGCTGACGCCCCGCCGCCTTTGTCGCGCGAGGATTTGCGCTTCAACTTCGCGGCCTGCGTGGTGGATGCCATCGGGTGGCCGCTCGGCATCGCCTTCTTCTCGCCGATCACGGTTTTGCCGCTGTTTTTGCGGCACCTGAACGCGAGCAACGCGACCGTGGGCGCGCTGGGCGCGCTGATGAACCTGCTCATCTTTTTGCCCGGCCTGCTGGTCGTCGGACATCTGGGGCGGCTGCCGCGCGCGCGCAATTACCTGTTCGTGGTCGCGCTAATTGAGCGGTTTGCCCTGCTGCCGCTCGTGTGGCTGACGCCGCTTTGGGGCGTGTCGCACCCCGATTGGCTGATCGCGGCCTTGTTCGCGGTCGTCACCGTTCACGCGGGCGCGATGGGATTGAACCAGCCCGCGTACTGGATCGTGGTCGGCAAAACCGTTCCGCCTCGCTGGCGCGGCCGGCTGTTCGGCTATGCGGGCGGCGCGGCCGGCCTGCTGGGGTTCGGGACCGAGTGGCTGCTGCGCCATCAGGTGCTCGGCGGGCCGAACGGGGGCTTCCCGGACGGGTTCGCGCGCGGCTTTTTGCTGAGTTTCCTGATCCTGACCCTGAGCGTGCTGCCGCTCGGTTTGGTGCGCGAGCCGGCGGGCGTTCCGGCCACCAAGCCGTCGCCAAAGGGAAAAAAAGGCCGCTTGTGGCACGACGCGCGGGCCGTGTGGCGCACGAACGCGGGCTTCCGCCGCTTCCTGATCGCGCAGGTCGTGTTTACGCTTGCCGCCGTCGCCACGCCGTTTTTCGTGCTGTACGCGCGGCGGCATCTTCAGGCCGGTGCGGGCGACGTGGCCGCGTACACCGCCGCGCTCATCTTCGCCGCCGCGTTCGGCAACCTGGGCTGGGGCGCTTTAGCCGACCGGCTGGGCAATCGCGCCGTGCTGGTCGCCGCGTGCGCATGCGCGCAGGGGTCGGCCGTTCTGGCTCTGACCGCCTCCACGACGGGCGTCTTTTTGCTCGTCTTCGTCACGTCCGCGCTTGCCACGGCCGGCGTGGGCCTGGCGGGCAACAACATCGTTTTGGAATACGCGGGCGCGACCCCGGACGCGGCGAACATCGCGCTGTACACCGTTTTGTACAACACCGTCACCGCCCTGCCGCGCGCGCTCGCGCCGCTCGCGGGCGGCCTGATCGCCGACAGTTTGGGCTACCGGCCGCTTTTTTTTCTCGCGCTTGCTTTGGCGGCCGTGTCGCTCGTGCTCACCCTGCGCGTCCACGAACCGCGGCACGCTTCCGGGTAGGTGCGCGGCAGCCGTTACTGAAGTTGCCGGGTAGCGTCGAGGGCTTCGTCGCGCGTGGCGGGATGCGAGGGCGCGGTGGGAATCCGGCCGCCGTCGTCGGGCGCGCTGCTCGCGGAAGCGTCAAGCGCGTCATCACCGAGGCGGGCGTCGGCGAAGGTATGGCCGGTCGGCGCGCTCAAACGCTCGTCGGGAAGTTCGCCGGCCAGCTCTTCGGGTTCGATGATCTGGAAGCCGTCCGCGCCCAAATCCTGCGGCAGGTGCGTGCCCAATCCGCGCACGGCCCCCATGACGGTTCCGCTCAGGTCGGGCGCGCGGCCGAGGTTCGTGCCGGTGATGTAATCGGCCTCGTCGCTGTCCGCGTTGGGGTCCGGGTCGGCGTCCAGCATTTCTTCCTCGAAGTCGGCGCGGGTTAGGTAAGCCGTTTCCTCATCGCCGCCGGCCGGCCCGGACGTGCGCGCGTCGGCGTCGAAGTCGGTAACGTCGTCCAGGGTCGTTTCGCGGCCGGCGCGCGGCTTGTGCGGAAAGGTAAGCGCGTCGGATACGTCCAGGTCATCGTCGTTCAGCGCGCCGGGCAATTGGTCGGTGTCCTGGGAGCGGCTATCGCGCACGTCAACGAGGTCGGCGAGCGTGTTCACTTCGTCGTCGTTTTGCAGCAAAGGGTGGTTTTTCGGGGGCAGGTCGCGGGGCAGCATGGGCGTTTTTCTTTCTGTTCCGGGTTTTCGGCGTCCGGTTTATACCCGGCGGCTCGGCCGGGTAAAGCACAGCGCGGAACTTCAAGGAGCAAGCAAAAAACATGGGAATGCTGGACAACAAGGTTGCCTTTATCACGGGCGGAGCGAGCGGTATCGGCGAAGGGACCGCGCGCCGCTTTGCCCAGGAGGGCGCGAAGGTCGCCCTCGCCGACGTGCAGGACGAAGCGGGGGAAAAGATTCGGGGCGAGATCGAGGCGGCCGGCGGGCAGGCCGTTTATCTTCACTGCGACGTGAGCGAGCCGGAGTCGGTGCGCGCCGCTATCGAGCAGACCGTCGCCCGGTTCGGCAAACTCGACGTTGTGTTCGCCAACGCGGGCATCAACGGCGTGTGGACGCCCATCGAGGAGTTGCAGCCCGACGAGTGGGATAAAACGATCAACATCAACCTGAAGGGGACGTATTTGACCGTTCACTTCGCCGTTCCGCACTTGAAGAAAAACGGGGGCGGAAGCATTCTCATCACCAGCAGCGTGAACGGCAACCGGACGTTTTCCAATCCCGGCGCGAGCGCGTACAGCACCTCGAAAGCGGGTCAGGTCGCGTTCATGAAGATGATCGCCCTCGAACTGGGCCGCCACAACATTCGCTGCAACGCCGTTTGCCCCGGCGCGATCCACACGAACATTGACCAGCGCACGGAACAGCGGCACACCGACCAGATCGGGATAAAAGTCGAGATGCCCGAAGGCAACCCCGCCGTCCACGGCGGGCAGGGTGAGCCGATTGACGTGGCCGACACCTGCCTTTTTCTTGCCTCCGACCTGTCGCGCCACGTTTCCGGCGTGGACATTTACGTAGACGGCGGCGCGTCCCTGCTGCGCTGAGCGACCATGACGATTTCCCCCTACCCGCCGCCGGATCGCCGCGTCTCGTGGCTTCTGTTCGACGGCGGCTGAGGGCTGTGACGACGAGTGGCCGCCTGGGTCAGGCGGCACGACAAAGAGGGGCGGATCGTTACCGTTCCGTTTCAAGACGCGCCCGCGCCGCCGATGACGCCCGAACTGCGCGCGGCCTGCGAAAAGTCAATCCACGTCCTGACCGGCGACGGGCGCGTGTTGCGGGCGGGCCGGGCGGCCCTGTTCGTGCTGGCCGCGCTGGGCCACAAAACGACCGCGCGCGCGCTGGGCCTGCCGCCGCTCATCTGGGTGGTCGAGGCGGGCTACCACATCGTCGCCGCGAACCGCGACTTTTTCAGCCGCTTCCTGTTCACCGGAAGAGAAGAGCCGGGCGTGGATGATTGACCGCATTGCGCCCACGCGCCGGCCCGTTGGCGAGCGCGTCGTGATGCGTCAAACGTGGGCCGACCTGCTGTTTTTGCACTGGCCCGTGCCGCCCGAAACGCTCGCGCCGCTGCTGCCGCCCGGCCTGACGCTCGATACTTTCGAGGACGGCAGGGCCTACGTCGGTTTGGTGCCCTTCACAATGACGGGCGTGCGGCCGGTCTGGTCGCCCCCCGTGCGTGGGCTTTCCGCCTTCCACGAAACCAACGTTCGCACCCACGTTCATTGTGAGGGAAACGATCCGGGCGTCTGGTTTTTTAGCCTCGACGCGGCCAACGCGGTTGCCGTGCGCATCGCGCGTGCGTTGTGGAAACTGCCCTACCACTTCGCCCGCATGAAAATTACTCATGACGGCGAGCGCATTTGTTGCGAAAGCGAACGGCTCTGGCCCGGCCCGCTGCCCGGCGCGTGCCGCGCGCGGTACACGCCAAACGGAACGCCCGTAACCGCCCGGCCCGGTACGCTCGAACACTTTTTGGCCGAACGCTACGTTTTATACGCGCGCTCCCGAAGCGGCCGGATGCTGCGCGGCCGCGTCCACCACGCGCCGTACCCGCTGCAAGCCGCCACGCTGCATGCCCTCGACGAAACGCTCGTCGCGGCGGCCGGCATCGCCCTGCCTCGCCCCGGCGAGCCGCCGCCGCTCGTCCACTACGCGCGCGAAGTGAACGTCAAAGTGTTCGGCCTGCGTCATCTCGTCCCACGTTGCTGAAGCACAGGCTTGTTTGTGCCACAATGGAAATCATCTTTAATTTCGTGCGCGCACGCACATTCGCGCTGGAATTGGCTTGCCCCCATGACACTTCCGCCCGCTTCTTCTTTGACTGCCTCACCCGCGCCCAACACCGACGAGACGCAAGGAGCCGAACAGCGGTACCGCGCCCTGTTCGAGCAGTCGCCGCTCAGCATCCAGATTTTCGCGCCCGACGGCCGCACGCTCGCCGTGAACCGGGCATGGGAAACGCTGTGGGGCCTGACGGCCGACGCGCTCGCCGATTACAACGTGCTTCACGACGCGCAGCTGGAACAAAAAGGCATTCTGCCCTACATCCGGCGCGGCTTCGCGGGCGAGGCGTGCGCGATTCCCGCCGTCGCCTACGACCCCGGCCAGCCCGTTCCCTTTGAGCGGGTACGCTGGGTGCGCGCTTTTATCCAGCCGGTCAAGGACGCGGCCGGAACGGTCGGCGAGGTCGTTTTGTTCCACGAGGACGTGACCGAAAGCAAGCGCGCCGAAAATAACCTGCGGGCCAGCGAGGACCGGCTGGAGCGGGTTCTGGAAACCAACGCGGACGGCATCCTGATCGCGGACAAGGACGGCCGCATGGTTTTCGCCAACCAAGCCGCCGAGCGCATCCTGGGCCTGACGCGCGACGCCATCACGCACCGCACCTACCGCGACCCGGAGTTGAAAACAACCTTCCTGGACGGCACGCCGATCCCGCCCGACCAGTCGCCGACCGCCCGCGCGCTGTTTGGCGGCGAAACGGTGCGCGACTTCCCGGTGGCCTTCGAGCGGCCCGGCGGCGGGCCGCGGGCGGTGCTGCGCCTGAACGCCGCCCCGCTGACCGACGCCGCGGGAAACGTTTCGGGGGCCGTCACCTCGCTTTCCGACATGACGCACCAGACGCTGGCCGAACTCGCGCTCGTCGAGTCCGAGCACCGTCTGCGCTTTCTGGCCGACGCCATGCCCCAGATCGTGTGGACCGCGCGCCCCGACGGCGCGCTCGACTACTACAATCAGCGCTGGTACGAGTACACCGGCCTGACGTTCGAGCAGACGCAGGGCTGGGGCTGGCAGCCGGTTTTGCACCCCAACGACGTTGGCCCCTGCACCGAGCGTTGGACGCGCTCGTACACCACGGGCGAACCGTACCAGACCGAGTATCGTTTCCGCCGCGCCTCCGATGGCGCGTACCGCTGGCACCTGGGCCGCGCGCTGCCCCAGCGCGACCCTGCGACCGGAACAATCGTGCGCTGGGTGGGCACCTGCACCGACATTGACGACCAGAAGCGGGCCGCCGAGGCCGCGCACGCGTCCGAAGCCGCGTTGCGCGAAAGCGAGGAGCGCAGCCGGCTCGTCGTGGATACCGCGCTCGACGCCGTGGTCGCCATGGACGCGGAAGGGCGCATCACCCGCTGGAACGCCCAGTCCGAAGTGACGTTCGGCTGGACTGCGAACGAGGCCGTCGGCCGCCTGATGGCCGACCTGATCATCCCGCACCAGTACCGCGACGCCCATTGGAGCGGCCTGGCGAAGTTCCTGGAAACCGGTACGGGGCCGGTGCTGAACCAGCGCATCGAGATCACCGCCCTGAACCGAAACGGCGACGAATTCCCCGTGGAACTGGCGATCTCGCCGCTCAAAACCGGCGAAGCGATCAGTTTCAGCGCCTTTATCCGTGACATCACCGCGCGCAAACAGGCCGAGAATGACCTGCGCGCCTCCGCCCAGGAGAACGCGCGCCTGCTGGACGAGGTGCAGCAAAACGCGCGCCGCCAGCGCGCGTTTCTGGCCGACGTGCTGCGGGCCGTGACCGAGGGCCGTCTGCGGCTGTGCGAAACCGAGGCCGACCTGCCCGTTCTGGCCGCCCCCATCGGCGACCCGGTCGCCCTCACCGCCCACACCCTGCGCGCGCTGCGCCGGACCGTTCGGCAAGCCGCCGACCTCGCGGCCCTGCCCGACGAACGCTGGCAGGATTTGCTCACCTCGGCCGGCGAAGCGACCATGAACGCGGTCGTCCACGCGGGCGAAAACAACGGCGAGGCGCGCGTGCTCGCCGACACCATCGGCGGCACGGTCCAGGTTTGGGTGCGCGACCACGGGCCGGGAATCCCCATCGAGCGGCTGCACCGGGCCACGTTGGAGCGCGGCTACACCACGGCCGGCACGATGGGCCACGGCTTCTGGCTGATGCTCAAAACCTGCGACCGCGTGTACCTGCTGACCGGCCCGACCGGCACCACGGTGGTTTTGGAACAGGCCCGGATTCCCCCCGAACCCGAATGGCTTACCCGCGACGACGACGCCCTGATCGGGGTCGCCTGAGCCGGACCGGGCACGGGGCAGGAATAGCCGGGCGAGCGGGCGAACAACGGCGCGTATCCTTACCTCTTCGCGCAAAGGAGCGACCCCCGTACCCATCAACTACGCTTTGTTCGAGAACAACCTGACGCCCGCGCCCGGCGACTTCGCCGCCGTTGTGCAGCCCACCGGGAGCGCGGACACCGACGCGGTCGTTGCCCGGATGCTGGAACGCGGCTCCACGACCACGCGCGCCGACGTTGCCGCCGTGCTTGAAGACATGTTCGGCGCGGTCGAATCGCTGCTTTTGGACGGCCCCCGCGTCACGCTGGGCGGTCTGGTGGATTTGTTCGTGCGCATCGGCGGCACGTTCAATGGACCGGGCGACAGTTTCGACCCGTCCCGCCACCGCCTCGACGTTGCCGCCAATCCCGGCGCGCGCATCCGCGAAGCCGTTCGGACCGGCGCGCAGGTCACGAAGGCGGAGGCCACCAAGCCCGCCCCAACCTGGTCGAGTACAAGGACCTGGGCAGCGGCGAAACCAACGACGGCGTGACGCCCGGCAGCATCGGCACCATCAGCGGCAACCGCCTCAAGTTCAGCGCGGCGGCGGCCGACGAAGGCATCTTCTTCGTCCACGCCACGGGCAACGCCGGCCCGGTCAAGGTCGCGGCGGTTCAAGGGAACAAGCCGGGCCAATTGGTCTTTCTCGTGCCCGCGCTCCCGGCCGGCGGCTACTTCGTCGAGGTGCGCGCCCGCATGACCAACGGCCAGGAACTGCGCACCGGCCGCCTGGATAGCGTGCTCACGGTATAAACAAAGCCGAAGCCCTCGCGCGCACGGGCGAGCCGTTTTTTCCCGTCCGCGCCGGGTTTGCCGCCTCGACCCCGCCGGGGTTCGCCCCCCGAACCCCGACGGGGTTTTGCCGTGTGACCCGGCCGGAGTTTGCCGTCACGTCCCCGTTCGTCGCGCGTCACGACCCCGGCGGTCGTGGTTCCTGACCCCGCTGGTCGCGGGGCGCGACCCCGGCGGTCGTGACGTACGCGCCCGGTTATCGCGTGCCTGCCCCTCTTCCGCTTTTGCCTCGCTGCCGGAAGTAGCACCTTGTTACATCCGGCGAACAGCCCGTATCATAGCGAACGGCAAAGCAAACAATCCGAGGAAAATTAACCCCGTGTCTGGCTCCACAAATCTGCTCACGCATCTAAGCAAGGAAGAACTGATTCTTCGCATCGAGCACCTTCAGGAAGAGGTGCAGATGGGCCGCGCCTTTTCCAACATTTCGGAAACGGGGTCCAACGACGCCACGCTGATGTGGCAGGGACGCAACCGGTTCTTGTCCGAAAAGGTGGTTCCGGTTCAATTGGTGCCTAGCGAGGCGGACAGTTACCCGACTGAGGGCGGCGATCATCGCATCTACAACGGCGACAACCTGTCGGTGATGACCACGCTGCTAACCGAGTTTCGCGGCGGGCGCGAGCGCGGCGTGGACGTAATTTACTTGGACCCGCCCTACAACACGGGCGGCGACGTGTTCGCCTACAACGACGATTACCGCTTCACGCGCGCCGAGGTGCGCCAACTGAGGCGGCGCACCAAGCAGACCGAAAAGTCGGTCGGTTTAGATGACCCGTCGCGCCATACCAAGTGGATCAACCACATCGCGCCGCGTTTGTGGGCGGCCCGCAAACTGCTCAAAAACACGGGCGTTATCATCGTGTCCATTGACGAGCACGAACTGCCGCGCCTGTGGATGTTGATGGAGGAGATGTTCGGCGAAAAGAACCGGCTCGCCACGTTGGTTTGGGAGCGGTCCCGCAAAAACGATGCGAAGTACATTTCCGAAGGCCATGAGTATATGCTGGTCTGGGCGCGTAACAAGGAAGCCCTGGACGCGCTGACGCGGCAAAAGGGCAAGTGGCGCGAGGTCAAGCCGGGCCTACAAACGTTTCTGGACGAGTTCAACCGGCTCCGCGAAGCGCACGGCAACGATTACACCACCGTCTCAGCCGGCCTCAAAACGTTCGTGCGCGGCATTGACAAGACAAGCCCGCTGTGGACGATTCGGCAATACGTCGGCGTGGACAACAAGTGCGAAGAATTAGGGCCGTTCAAGGAAGAAGACCCGTCTTGGCCGGGCAGCGGCGGCCCCGACTACAAGGTGAACCACCCTGAAACGGGTCTGCCTGTTCGCACCCCGCCGAAGGGATGGATCATTCCGAACCTCGAAGCGTTTGAGGCACTTATTGCGAATGACCTAATCGTATGGAAAGGGGCCGGTACGCCGAAGGTTAAAAAGTACCTGTTCGGCAGCCGCGAGAAAGACATAGTTACCTCGGTCATTCAGAAGGACGCGCGCCAATCGGTGATGTTGTCCAAAGCCATGTTTGGTTTCGACGATGCTTTCAAGAACCCGAAAGACCATCACCTGCTTCATCGGTTGTTCAATATCGTAACTTGGCGCAACCCGAACGCGGTCATCCTTGACCCTTATGCCGGTTCGGGTACCACGGGCCACGCCGTCCTTGCCATGAATGCTGAGGACGGCGGCAACCGCCGCTTCATCCTTATCGAAAGCGGCGACCCGACCGCCAAGAACAAGGTCGCCCGCGACCGCTACACCACCGACATCACCGCCGAGCGCATCCGCCGCGTCCTGTCCGGCAAGTGGGCCGACGCCAAGCCGCACCCCGCCCACGCGGGCGGCTTCACGTTCTTCAACGCTTCGCGCACGATTGACAAGGCCGCCATCATGGCCGCCACGCGCGAAACGCTCGCCGACATCATCCTTCAGGTGGTCGAGGACGACAGCAACCGGATTGACTGCCGCATGGACGGCGACTGGCGCTATCTCATTGGCAGAACCAAACTGGGCTACGGTATCGCGCTGGTGTGGGAAGGCAAGAACGAGCGGGAAACGCAGGTTTTGACCGCCGACATCATGGACACCGTGATTGACGAGGCGCAGGCGGCGGGCGTGACCAAGCCCGTTTTCATCTACGGGACCGGCAACGTTGCCCCGCGCGCGGACGAACTGTACCGTTTCCAGCACATCCCCGACTCCATCCTGGCCCGCCTGAACCTGCTGCCGGGCGAGGAAGAAGACTTCGACGAATGAGCCAGATCAAGGAAAAAGACCTCAAGCCGTTTCAGGTGCGCGCCGCCGGTGCGTTGACCGGCATGATTCAGGAGTTTCCCAGCGACCGCTTCAAGACCCGCTTCGACCCAGACACGGGCAAGCCGCAGCCGTTCTTGTGCCGCCTGAAGGCCATCACCGGCGCGGGCAAGACGCCCATCCTCGCCCTTGCCGCCAAGCATCTGGGCACGGGCATTATTTTGTGGACCACGAACCGGGGCGCGGTCATCGCGCAAACGCGGGCTAACTTGCTTCCCGGCGGCAAGTACGCCGACCTGCTGCCTGAAAGCACGACGGTCTTTGACCTGGGCGAAATGACGCCGCAGGACTGGGCCGACGCCATGCAGGCCGAAAAGGGCCTGACCATCCTGCTGGCGACTGTCGCCTCGTTCAACCAGGAAGGCGACAAACTGCGCATTCATCAACAGCGCGGCGACACAACCTACTGGCAAATGCTGGGTGGCACCGGAAGCGAGGGACGCCGCCGCCCGCTGTACGTCTTTTACGACGAAGGCCACGGCGCGACCGCCAACCAGTTCCGCAAACTGCGCGAACTATCGCCGCGCGCCTTTGCCCTCGCCTCGGCAAGCCCGCTGCCTGACGACCTGACCGACCTTTTGCCCGGCGCGAACAAGGACGAACAGGCCAAGTCGCTCGAAGCGCGCACCGTGCCGGTTCCTACGCCCGAAGTCGTCGCGGCAGGCCTACTCAAAACGCGGCTGTACTTGATGGACTGCGACATCGCCCAATCCGACGCCGTGCGCGAAACCAACGACCGATGGGCCGACCTCGCCGCCAAGTTCGCGCGTCAGGGGGGTGAGGTGCCCATCGCGTGCTTCATCGTGAACAAAACCGAGCGCGGCGTGGATGTATGGGAGGCGTTGTTCAAACTCGGCGTGCCGCCCGCCCGCATCGCCGTCCACCTCAACGGGGCGGGCGACGTAATTTTAGCGCGGCGCGGGCCGGCGAGTGGCCTGATTGACACCTACAAAGCCAAGAAGTCCCCCGAAGACCTGAAAAGCGAAGGCTACACGCACCTCATCTGGAATCTGACCCTGCGCGAAGGCTGGGACGAGCCTATGGCCTACGTCGCCTACATTGACGACAAGGGCCGCTCCACAACCGACATGGTTCAGAAGATCGGCCGTTTCGTGCGTCAGCCGGACGCTCGCCCCTTCGACGACCCCGACCTGAACTCGGCCTACTTCTACTTCAACGCAAGTGATGAAGAGTTCGAGACGCTGATTCGGGACATGCAGGAGGAGATGACTGTCGAGGGCTACGAAGTCATTGCCGTCCGCAAAGACAGCCGGCCCAAAACAAGCCGTGAGGTTCCCGTAAAGCAGCCGATGACCGTTCCCCAATTCGGCGAACACTTCGGCAACGACATCACCAGACTTGACAAGATGGTCCTTGAGGCCGTGCCTCTGTTCGCCCCCGAAGCCTTGCAAGCCAAAGGCAAAGTCATAACGCGCGTTTTTGACGTTGCCAAACTTGAGGAGGACGCCGCCCTGCGCGCTCAGGAGGAACGCCCCACCAACGACGACGTAAGCGTTTACGAATACGTGATGACCCGCTTCAGTGCCATTGATTCGCGCTTGGCGGATTCCAGCAACACCCGCTTCACCGCCAATCTGCGCGACGATAAGAAGATGCGTCAGCGTCTGCAATACGGTTCCGATGCAATGGTTCAGGTGGCGAACCTGATGCCGACCCTGCGCGACCGGCTGAATGATGAGTTCCGGCTTGCCTCCAAAGGACGACACAGCCCGTACCACGTCAAGCCCTTCGTCCTTTCCTCACCGGACATCACGGGCGTTACTGACCTCGTGCGCAACAAGTACCGCGTCAGGAACTACGCCAATGCCATCCACGGACAGTACAACGGCTTGAACGACTTTGAGGTGCAGGTCGCGGAAGCCTTGGACCGGTTGGGCAAACCCTGGTGCCGTAACCCTTCCAAAACGGGCTACGCCATCCCCATTCCCGAACTCGGCTCCGACGTGGCAAACTTCTACCCTGACTTCCTTTTGTGGACGGACAAGGAAATCTGGGCTGTTGACCCCAAAGGCAACCACCTCAAAGAGGCCGCCGTTCAGCAGAAACTCTTCGATGTGAGCGAAGTCGGCGGCGTAGGCTTGCCGGTGCGCGTCGTGCTCATCTTGCAAGGCGGTTGGGTTCTCAGCAAAGAGGGAGCGTGGAGCCGTGGCCCTAAAGACGGTTTCACCCTGGCCCGGCGGGTGATCGGCAGCGTAAAGGCCCAGCCATTCGCCAATCTGGCCGCCCTCGTCAAATCGTTGGTAGAGGAGTAAAGCAAATGACCGTGACGCTGAACCTGCCTGACGACATGGCCGCCGAACTCGCGGCCCGGCCCGATGTGAACGACTTCGTTGCTGCCGCCGTGGCCGACGCGCTTCACGCAGAAAAGGCGGGGCGCGGTAACGGTCACGTCCCCACGGAGGCCGCGCCGCGCGACGGCACAAACGATCCGTGGGAGGACCAGAACGAGCGGCGCGTTTCCCTCATCCAAAAGCGGCACCGCCACGGCCTGACGAGCGACGAACAAAACGAACTGGACCGCTTGCAGGCCGAGATGAGCGCGCGCATCAATGCCGTCCGCCCGCTCCCCTTTGACGCGCTGGAAAAGTTGGAGCGGTACGTTGACGAGGCCGAGCGACGCCTTTCCGGCAAGCCGTGATGGTCTTCGCCTATCCCGCCAAGCCGCACGTTCGCAAACACGGCCCGGCCGGATACACCGCCTACGCGGCCTACAAACCCTGGCTGCGCGACGAATTCGTTTTTCGCTGCGCCTACTGCCTGGTCCGGGAACGCTGGTACCCGAACGGGCCGGCCAGTTTCAGCGTGGACCACTTCGTCGCTCAAGTTATCGCCCCGCACCGGGCACTGGATTACGACAACCTGATTTACGCCTGCGTGGGCTGCAACGCCGCAAAGCGGGACAAAACGGTACTCGACCCCTGCCAGAACACGATGAGCAACCACCTCCAGGTGAACGAGGCCGGAACCATCGAAGCGTTGACCTCAGAAGGCGCCGAGCACATCGAAGTGCTTCGTTTAGACGATCCTGAACTGACGCAATTTCGCAGCAGGATGCTGCGCATCCTCAAACGCCTGCAAGACCTATCCGAAGTCGAAACGGAGCACCGAGCGGAACTTCAAGAATGGTTCGGCTTTCCCGACAACCTGCCCAACCTGGCGGCGCTGCGACCGCCTGGAGGCAACACCCAGCCGGATGGGGTTGCGCATTCCTTTCACGAACGAAAGCGGGCCGGTACGCTGCCGGAAACCTACTGAGCGCGCCGCAAGCCCGCGTATTCGTGCGATTGGGCGAGGCGGTAGGATGAGGGCGAGGAGACCCAACCGATGACCGTGACGCTGGAACTGCCTGACGATCTGGCCGCTCGACTCGCCGCCCGGCCCGACGCCGACGAGTTCGCCGCCGCCGTGCTCGCCGACGCGCTCGATGCGGGTGACAGTGACGACAGGAACCTTCTGGCACGGATCAACGCCGCCTACCCGGTGGACAAGGAGGCCGGCACCGACGAGGAGGACCAGGAGTTTTCTCGCCTTCGCCGACGCTACCACCGGGCTGTGGTAGGCCGAGAAGAATGGTAATCCGACAAGGTGACATTTTCTGGATAGACCTGGACGAACCAGATGGGTCTGAGCCGGGCTACCGGCATCCGCATCTGGTGCTGCAAAACGACCTGTTCAATGAGAGCCGGATTAACACGACCGTGGTGTGCGTGCTGACCACCAACCTGCGGCGCGCCGAAGCGCCGGGCAACACCCTTTTGGAGCCAGGTGAGGCCGGGTTGCCAAAGCAAAGCGTGGTTGTCATCTCACAAATCTTCACCGTGGACAAAACCCAACTCGGCGAGCGTATCGGCGCGGTTTCTCCCGCGCGCCTGCGTCAAATTCTTAGCGGCCTGCGCCTGCTGACCGAGCCGCGCGACAGGGAAAACAAGAACGGCGCGGTTTGATCGGCGGCTGGGCAAGGCGGTAGGATGCGGGCAAGGAAACCGAACCGATGACCGTGACGCTGAACCTGCCCGACGATGTGGCCGCTCGACTCCTGGCTCTGCCTGATCCTGACGGGTTCATCTCCGCCGTGCTTGCCGCTGCGTTCGCGGCGGAAGACGCCCGGCGCGACGAGGGGAGAAACAGCAGGGAGGCAGCCCGGCAAGGCAGCGGGGCCGAAGTGATATGATGCAACGTCACTAAAGACAAAACTTTTTACGGCTCACAAGGCCGCCACAGACCACCGAACACTTGCCCCAGCTGGCGCAGGGAGCGGGCTTTGCCCGGTTAGGGGTCTGGGCGGCTTTCTTATTGGAACGAACATTATGCCCAAGATACGAAAACTGCGCCCCGGAATGACCGAGGCCGACATGAAACCGCGCCGCTTAGCCGCCATCCCGCCGCCCCATTTGCGCAAAGGCCGCCCCGCCATTGCGCCGTTCGTGCCGGAACCCGAACCCGAACCGGAAGCCGAGATCACCACGACGTTCGACGAACTCGGCTTGAGCGAGCCGGTTCGTAAAGCCGTCGCCGGGGCCGGGTGGGAAAGCCCAACGCCGATTCAGGCGCGCGCGATTCCCGTTTTGATGGAAGGCCACGACCTGATCGGGCAGGCGCAAACCGGGACCGGCAAGACTGCCGCGTTCGCGCTTCCGCTGCTGGAGCGGATCAATGCGGCCGAGCCGCACACGCAGGCCATCGTGCTCGTGCCGACGCGCGAACTCGCCATCCAGGCGGCGGGGGAAATACACCGGTTCGCCAAGTCCTCCGGCTTTCGCGTCGTGCCCGTGTACGGCGGCCAGCCGATTGATCGGCAGTTCCGCGCGCTCGCCGGTCCGTGCCAGGTCGTGGTCGGCACGCCCGGCCGCGTCTTAGATCACCTGCGGCGCGGCAGCCTGAAGTTGGGGCGCGTCACGTTCTGCGCGCTTGACGAGGCCGACGAGATGCTCGCCTTCGGCTTCATCGAGGACATCGAAACGATCCTCGCCGAACTGCCGAAGGAGCATCAGACCGCGCTTTTTTCGGCGACCATGCCGCCGCGCATCGTCGCGCTGATCAAGAAGTTTTTGCCGGCCGCGCGCACGATTTCCATCACGCCCAAAAAGCGAACGGTCGAGACCACGAACCAGACCTACTACGAGGTCGTGCCCGGTAAAAAGATGGACGCCCTCGCCCGCGTCCTGGACATGGAAACGCCTGGCCCGACCATCGTGTTTTGCCGCACCCGCCAGGCGACAAGCGAACTGGCCGACGAACTGCGCCTGAGAGGCTACGGGGCCGAAGCCCTGAGCGGCGAGATGAACCAGCCGGAGCGCGACCGCGTCATGAAACGCTTCCGCGAGGGTCAGGCCGATCTGCTGATTGCAACCGACGTTGCCGCGCGCGGGCTGGACATCGAAACCGTCACGCACGTCATCAACTACGACATGCCGTGGGACGTGGAGCAGTACATCCACCGGATCGGGCGCACGGGCCGCGCGGGCCGGGCCGGCGACGCGATCACGCTTGTCGAACCCAAAGAACGGCGCAACCTGCGGATGCTGGAAAACGCCATCGGCAAGCCCATTAAGCCCGCCCGCGTGCCGACTTCCGCCGACATCTCCGCGCGCCGCCGCGACCGGTTCACGAACGCCGTGCGCGAGCGCATCGAGAAGGCGGACTTCGACGGCCAGATGAGCGTCGTGACCGCGCTCGTCGAGCAATTCGACCCGACCGAAGTCGCCGCCGCCGCGCTGCAAATGCTGTGGGAGCGCGACGGCTCGAACCGCGCCGATGCGGCCGAGGCAAAGGAAGAGATTGCCGGCGAAGCCTCGCAGCCCGAAGCGGGCATGACGCGCCTGTTTGTCGGCATGGGCCGTCAGGACGGTCTGCGCCCCGGCGACCTGGTGGGCGCCATCGCCAACGAAACCGGCCTGACCGGAAAAGCCGTGGGCGCGATTGACATTTTGGACCGCATGGCCTTTGTCGAAGTCCCGACCGAGCACGCACCGGCCGTCATCGAGGCGCTGAGCCGCACGAAACTGCGCAACAAAAAGGTGCGCGTCGGCCCGGCCCACCCGCCCGGAAGAGATTAAACGCCAAGAACGCCAAGAGGCGGAAAAGGTCGAAGGTAAAAAAGGGCGAGGCGTGCCTCGCCCCTACAACGTGAGGTTTACCGTCTCCGCGAGCGTGGGGTGCGGCACGGCCATCGTTGTAGGGGCGAGGCACGCCTCGCCCTTTTTTACCTTCGACCCTTCAGACTTCGTTCGCGCGGTTTTCAGCGCAGGGAGGACAGGATCATCCGGGCGATAGTCAGGTAGATCGCCAGCCCGGTCGCGTCCACGAGCGTGGTGATGAGCGGGGCGGACACGAGCGCGGGGTCAATCTTGAGTCGCTGGGCGAGCAGCGGGATCAAGGAGCCGATCGTGTTCGCCCACGTACAGATCGCTAAGATCGTCAGGCCGACGACGAGCGACAACTGAAAGCCGCTTTGCCAGAGCAGGGCGCGGGCGAACGCGAGGCTGCCAAGCAGCAGGCCCAGCAACAGGCCGCTGGTGAGTTCGCGCAGCAGTACGCGGCCCGTGTCGCGCGGCCGAATCTCCTTGAGAGCCAGCCCGCGGATGATCGTGGACACGGTTTGTGCGCCCGTGTTGCCGCCCGTGCCGATCAGCAGCGGGATAAACAGGGTTAGCGCGACGACTTTGGCGAGATCGTTCTGGAAATGCCGCAGCACGAAGCCGGTCCCCGTTTCGGCGACGAACAGCAGAATGAGCCAGCCGACGCGCGAGCGCACGACGCGCCAGATCGGGGTGGAAAAGTAGGGCTGGTTGAGGACGCCCGGCTCGATGGCGCTTTGCTTGAAAACGTCCTCGGTCTGCTCCTCGACCAGCACGTCCACCACGTCATCCACGGTCACGATGCCGGCAAGCGCGCCCTGCCGGTCCAGCACGGGAAGCGCGAGAAAGTCGTACTTGCTGATGAGCCGGGCGACCTCCTCCTGGTCCGTGTCCACCGTCACGCTCAAGGGTTCCTTGACCATCACGCTCCCGATACGGTCCGTGGGCTGCGCCCGCACCAGGTCGCGCAGGGACAGAATGCCCACCAACTGCTCCGGCTGATCGTCCACGCTGGGCTTGTCCACGACGTACAGATCGCTCAGGGTTTCCACGTCCGGGTCGGCATTGCGCACGGCGGCGAAGGCCTGCTCCACGCTCATCGCGGCCTGCAAGCGCACGAACTTGTCGGTCATCAGACGGCCGGCCGTGTTTTCGCCGTAGGAGAGAAGTTCGCGCACCTCGGCGGCGTCTTCGGGCGAGCGCGCTTCCAGGTCGGCGAGCAAGGCCTCGGCCTGTTCGGGCGTGGCGTCGGCCACGACTTCGGCGACGACCTCGGCGGCGTCGTCCATCGGCAGCCGGTCCAGCAGGTCGGCGATGCGGCCCGGCGGCGCGTTCTGGACCAGGTAGTTGGTCAGGTCCCGTTCGAGTTCGTCCAGGACTTCGGCCGCGCGGGCGTTGTCGAGCCAGTTGAAGACGGCGAGCGATTCGGGCCGGGCGAGCGCGCCCATCGCCTCGGCGATGTCGGCCGGATGGCGTCCCCGCAGCGCGGCGGTGAGCGCGAGGTCGCCGCCGTCGCCGGGCGGCACGCGCAAAGCCGCCCGTAGCCGTTCGGCGAGCGCGCGCGTGAGAACGCCTTCGGTGTCGTCCGGGGCGGCGGTTGAGGTCGGGGTCGGCTCGGCGGGCATGGTTTTCTCCTGGCGCGGTCGGGCGGGCCGCGAGAAGCGAGGAGAAAGTCGCGCAAAGCGGCGCGGCGCGGCGCGGCGCGCGGAGCGTGACGGGGCGTTCGCGCGCGCGGCGGCCGGGGAGTGCGCGTTACTGCCCGCACGCCGACCGCGCCCCGTTTAAGAGCGTAGCGGCGGGGGAAACAAATCGCCCTGCCCGAACCGCCGTGCGCGGATCGTTCCCGAAAGCCTCATCGCCGTCGCCGCGAGCGCGCTATTGCTTGCTCGCTGCTCGTCGCGGCCACAGGTACTATGACTTGGGTCGGCTGCGGTGGACATGATGGTGTTGGTCGCGTTCCCCGCCGCAATGGCGGCGCGAGCGCACGCGTACGCGGGTACAACGAAGCGCGGGCGCGGGGCGGGACCGGGTGATTGTATCGCGGTGACGGTCCCCGTGCTCGCACCAAGTCTATGATCAGCATTGACGTTTGCCAGGGAAACCAGACGACCGGCGGCCTGCCGCCCGATCAGATCAGCCTGTTGCTGCGCCCGCCCGCGACGAGCGCGAACGGGGCGAACGGCGACGTGCCGCCCGGCAAAGAAAAGCAGCGCCCCCTGCTCTGGGTGGATGTCAGCGATCCGACCTCTGACGACTGGAACACGCTTGCTCGCGAGTTCGGCTTTCACCCGCTCGCCATCGAGGACGCCCGCAAGCAGGACCAGCGGGCGAAGATGGACATTTATGAGGGCTACCTGTTTCTGACCCTGCGCGCCTGGGCGAACTCGGAGGGCCAAACCGACGACCTGACCGACGCGACGGCCGAGGTGGACGTATTCCTCGGCCCGAACTACATCGTTACCATCCACGAGCAGGACAGCCCGACCGTCCAGGAAACGCGCCGCCGTTTGGAGGAGCACCCGGAGCGCATCAAGCACGCGCCCGGCTTTTTGCTGTACCTGCTTCTGGACGCCATCGTGGACGCCTATTTTCCGGTCATGGACGCGCTCGACGCGAAGATTGACGACATGGAAATCGCCATCTACACGCCGGGCGCGACGATTGACCTCGCTCCGGCCATTGTTCTCAAAAAGCGGCTGCTGCTGCTGCGCCAGGGCGTCACTCCCCTGCGCGATTTGCTCAACCAGTTGCTTCGCACCGACGAAAACGCTCTGGTGAGCGCCGACCTGCACGCCTACTACCAGGACGTGTACGACCACGCTTTGCACTTGGTCGAGCAGGTAGACCTGCACCGTGACATTTTGAGCGGCGTCCTGGACGCCATGAACGCCCAGATCAACAACCGCCTGAACCAGGTAATGAAAACGCTCACGGCCATCTCCACGATCCTGATGAGCGCGGCTCTGATTTCCGGCATCTACGGTATGAACTTCAAGTTCATGCCGGAGCTGGAGTGGCGCTACGGCTACTTCGGCGCGCTCGGCCTGATGGTCTTCGTTGCGGGCGGGCTTGCCGCTTACTTCCGCCGCATCCGCTGGCTGTAACGGCGCGCGCGGGCGGCCGGGAAGGAAACGGCCGCCTTCGCCCGCAATTCTTGGGAGACCCCGTACTTTCACACTAAGGAACACTTTCATGATGAACCTCAGCGACTTCAGCAGCGGCGCGGTCGTCGCCGCCGCGCCGATCACGCGCCGCGACGCGCTCGCCCAACTGGCGGCGGGCGCGGCCGGGGCCGCCCTCGTCGCCGCATCCGGGGCCGAGGCTGCGGGCGGCGCGACGACGCAGCCCGCCCCCGCCCCCAACACGTCAGGTGCCGGCGGCCGGATCAAGCACTCGGTCTGCAAATGGTGCTACGGCTCGATTCCGCTTGCCGAGTTTTGCCAGAAGGTCAAGCCGATGGGCATTCAGTCGGTCGAACTGCTGGGCGAGAAGGAATGGCCGACCGTCAAGGCGGCCGGCCTGACAGTGGCCGTGGCGAGCGGGCCGGGCGGCATCGCGGATGGCTGGAACAAGCCCGCCGATCACGACAAGTTGGTCAAGGAAAGCGAGCGGCTTTTGCCGCTGATCGCGCAGGCCGGCCTGCCCAACATGATCGTGTTTTCCGGCAACCGGCGCGGCCTCGCGGACGACGAGGGTCTAAAAAACTGCGCCGAAGGCTTGAAGCGCATCACGCCACTCGCGGAAAAACTGGGCGTGACCGTCATCATGGAGCTGCTCAACAGCCGGCGCGACCACAAGGACTACCAGTGCGACAAGACCCCGTGGGGCGTTGAACTGGTCAAGCGCATCGGCTCGCCGCGCTTCAAACTGCTGTACGACATCTACCACATGCAGATTGACGAGGGCGACGTGATCGCCACGATCCAGGCCAACCACGAGCACATCGGCCACTACCACACCGGCGGCGTGCCCGGCCGGGCCGAGATTGACGAAACGCAGGAACTCAACTACCGGCGCATCATGCAGGCCATAGTGGACACGGGCTATGTTGGCTACGTCGCGCAGGAGTTCATCCCCAAGCGCGACCCGCTCGCCTCGCTTGCTCAGGCCGTCAAAATCTGCACCGTGTAGCGCGCGCGCGCGCGTGCCCGGCCGGCCGCGATTAGAAAAGTTCAGGCAGCACAGACAGCATGGAAAACCGAAAGAACTGGGCCGGCAATTATTCCTACCGCGCCGCCCGTCTGCATTGCCCCGAAACGCTCGAACAGGTTCAGGAGTTGGCGGCGCGCAGCCGCAAAATTAAAACGCTGGGTACGCGCCACTCGTTTAACGACATCGCGGACACCAGCGACGATCTTATTTCGCTCGCGCGGTTCAATCGGGTGCTGGCGCTCGACCGCGAGCGGCGCACGGTCACGGTCCAAGCCGGCGTTCGCTACGGCGATCTGTGCCGCTACCTCGACGGCGAGGGCTGCGCGCTGCACAACCTGGCCTCGCTGCCGCATATCTCCATCGCGGGCGCCTGCGCGACGGCCACGCACGGCTCCGGCCACAACAATGGGAACCTGCCCACGGCCGTTTCGGCGATGGAGATGGTCACGGCGAGCGGCGAGGCGGTTTCTTTATCGCGCGAACGAGATGGCAAGTCGTTCGCGGGAATGGTTGTCGGACTGGGCGCTCTCGGCCTCGTCACCGAACTCACGCTCGACATCGTTCCGACCTTCGACGTGCGGCAGGACGTATACGAAAACCTGCCTCTTGCGCAACTGGAAGAGCACTTCGACGAGATCATGGGAAGCGCGTACAGCGTCAGCCTGTTCACGGACTGGCAAAGCGCGCGGTTTAGCCAGATCTGGCGCAAGCGTTGCGTCACGGAAGGCGACGACTTTGCGGCGGAACCCGAATGGTTCGGGGCAACGCTCGCGACGCGCGATCTTCATCCCATCGCGGACATCTCGGCGGAGAATTGCACCAAGCAAAGGGGCGTTCCCGGCCCGTGGCACGAACGCTTGCCGCATTTCCGCCTGGAGTACACGCCCAGCAGCGGCGAGGAGCTGCAAAGCGAGTACCTGGTGCCCCGCCCGCACGCCCTCGCCGCCCTGCGCGCCATCCGGGAGTTGCGCGAACACGTCGCGCCGCATCTTCAGATTTCCGAAGTGCGCACCGTCGCCGCCGACGATTTGTGGATGAGTCCGTGTTACGGGCAGGCTTGCGTCGCCCTTCACTTTACGTGGAAACAGGACTGGCCGGCCGTGCGCGAAGTGCTGCCCTTGATCGAGGAACGACTCGCGCCCTTCGCCGCCCGCCCGCACTGGGGCAAGCTGTTCACCATGCCGCCCGCCCGCGTGCGGTCGCTGTACGAGCGGCTGCCGGACTTTCAGCAACTGGCGCGGCGCTGCGACCCCGACAACAAGTTCGGCAACGCGTTCCTGGACACGTACCTCGCTTCGGAACCCTGATGAGCGCGCCAGCCTCTTTGTCGCCGGTCCACCTCGTCGCCGCGGCGTGGCGGGTCGCATTGCTCGTGCTGGCAACGATGGTCCTGCTCGGCCGCCCCGCGAACGCCGCCCCACAGCGGCAAAGGGAAAAACTCGGCCGTGGCCTGGTCGCGGTTCGTCAGGGCGACGGCACGGTATACGTCGGCTGGCGTCTGTTGGGCGCGGACCCGGCCAGTCTCGCCTTCAACCTGTATCGCCGAACGGGCGGCGACAAGCCCGTCAAACGCAACGACCGGCCCCTGACCGCCGCGACGAACTTCGTGGACGCGGGCGCAGACTTTTCGCGCCCGAACGCGTACTTCGTCCGCCCCGTGCTCGCCGGCCGCGAACAGTCGCCGAGCGCATCCTTTGTTCTGCCGGCCAATGCGCCCGCCCGGCCGTACCTGTCCGTTGCGCTGCAAACGCCCCCCGGCTATGCCCCCAATGACGCCTCGGTCGGCGACTTGGACGGCGACAACGAATACGACCTTGTGCTACACCAGTCGGGGCGAAGCCACGACAACTCGCAAAACGGCGAAACCGACCCGCCGATCCTTCAGGGCTACAAACTCGACGGCACGCTGCTCTGGACGATCAACCTGGGCCGCAATACCCGCGAAGGCGCGCACTACACCCAATTCCTGGTCTACGATCTGGACGGCGACAACAAAGCCGAAGTCGTGTGCAAAACCGCTGACGGGACCCGCGATGGGGCGGGCAAGGTCATCGGCGACGCCAACGCCGATTGGCGCGACGCGGCGGGCCGCATCCTCACCGGGCCGGAGTTCTTGACGGTCTTCGACGGCAAAACCGGCCGCGCGCTCGCCACGACAAACTACGTTCCCGCGCGGGGCCGGGTCGCCGACTGGGGCGATGGCTACGGCAACCGGGTGGACCGTTTTCTGGCCTGCGTCGCGTTTCTGGACGGCGTTCGGCCCAGCATCGTGTTTTGCCGTGGCTACTACACGCGCACCGTTCTGGTCGCCTGGGACTGGCGCGGCGGTCGGCTCACGCACCGCTGGACCTTCGACACCAACACGCCCGGCGGGGAAAAATACGCCGGCCAGGGCAACCACAACCTGAGCGTCGGTGACGTGGACGGCGACGGGAAGGACGAGATCGTTTACGGGCAGATGGGCGTGGACGACAACGGAACGGGCCTTTACACGACCGGTCTCGGTCACGGCGACGCGATGCACCTGACCGACGTTGACCCGGCCCGGCCCGGCCTGGAAGTCTTCAGCATTCAGGAACGCTTCGACGATGCCGGGGCGCATCTGGTGGACGCCCGAACCGGCGAAGTCTTGTGGAAAAAACCGTCCGTTCGGGCCGGCTCGGACGGCGAGGGGCCGGGCCGCGCCCTCGCCCTCGACATTGACCCGCGCTACCCCGGCCTGGAATGCTGGGTGGCCGGCGCGGGCATCACCGGCCTGTTCGACGCACGGGGAAACAAGATCGCCGATCAAACCCCGCCCTGCAACATGGGCGTGTACTGGGACGGCGACTTGCTGCGCGAAATCCTGAACAACACGACAATCGGCAAGTGGGACTACGCGGTCGCCAAGATGAACCCGCTGCTCGACGCGCGGGACTACGACTGCGTTTCCAACAACGGCACCAAGGCGACCCCGTGTCTGTCGGCCGACATCCTGGGCGACTGGCGCGAAGAGGTGATCTGGCGCACCCGTGACAACAAGGAACTGCGTATCTTCACCACGACGATCCCGACAAACCGCCGCTTCGTGACCTTCATGCACGATCCGGTCTACCGGTTGGGCGTCGCGTGGCAGAACGTCGCCTACAATCAGCCCCCGCATACCAGTTTCTACCTCGGAGCGGGAATGGCCGCCGCGCCCGCGAACGCGAAGCCGACCCTGTTCCTCGTGGGCGACTCGACCGTGCGAAACGGTACGCCGGGCCAGCAGGGCTGGGGCGATCCGCTTGCCGCCTACTTCGATGCGGCCAAAATCACGGTCGTCAACCGGGCCATCGGCGGGCGCAGCAGCCGCACCTTCCAGACCGAGAAACGCTGGGACCAAATTCGGGCCGAACTCAAGCCCGGCGACTTCGTTCTCATCCAGTTCGGCCACAACGACGGCGGCCCGCTCAACGACGACGCGCGCGCCCGTGGCACGATCCGCGGAACCGGCGAGGAGACGCAGGAGATTGACAATCTGCTCACCAAAAACCGCGAAGTCGTTCACACCTACGGCTGGTACCTGCGCAAATTTATCGCGGACGCCAAAGCCAAAGGCGCCGTTCCCATCATCTGCTCGCCGGTCCCCCGAAACATCTGGAAGGACAACCAGGTCGCTCGCGCCGCGAACGATTACGGCAAATGGGCGCGGGAATCCGCCCAAACGACCGGCGCAGCGTTCGTTGACCTGAACGAGATCATCGCGCGGCGGTACGAAAGCCTCGGCCCGGAAAAGGTCGGAACGCTTTTCGGCGGCGACCACACCCACACGAACCCTGCCGGGGCCGAGATCAACGCGGCGGCCGTCGTCGAAGGACTGAAACGCCTCGTCGGCGACCCGCTGCGCCCCTACTTCGCCGCCAAAGTCGGCGCGGTCCCCGCCGCCCGTCGTCCGTGACAGGAAAATGCCGGTCGGGAGCGGAACCTGAGGGCGTCATGAACACCCCGTACACTCCATCCCCGACCCGCTATGAGAACACGACCGGCTGGTTCCGCCGCTGCGGACGCTCCGGCCTGCACCTGCCCGCCATTTCCATCGGCTGCTGGCACAACTTCGGCGACGCGGGAACCGACGCCGCCCGGCACGCCGACGAAGCCTCCCTGCACGAAAACGCGCGGGCGATGCTCTTCACGTCGTTCGACCACGGCATCACCCACTTCGATCTTGCCAACAACTACGGCCCCGCGCCCGGCGCGGCCGAGGCGCGCGTCGGCCGCATCCTCAAGGAGGACTTCCAGGCACACCGGGACGAGCTGATCGTTTCCACCAAGGCTGGCTACCGCATGTGGCCCGGCCCGTACGGCGAATGGGGCAGCCGCAAGTACCTGCTCGCCTCGCTCGATCAGTCGCTGAAACGGCTTCAACTCGACTACGTGGACATTTTTTACTCGCACCGCTTCGACCCGAACACGCCGCTGGAAGAAACGATGGGCGCGCTCGACACCGCCGTGCGTCAGGGTAAGGCGCTGTATTCCGGCATCTCGTCCTACAGCGGCGAGCAGACCCGGCGCGCGAAGGCCGTTTGTGACGCGAACGGGTTCGTGACGCCCGTTCTGCACCAGCCCAGCTACTCGCTGCTCAACCGCTGGATCGAGCCGGACCTGCTGCCCGCGACCGGCGAGATCGGCATGGGCGTGATCGCGTTCTGCCCGCTGTCGCAGGGCCTGCTCACCGGCAAATACCTGAACGGCGTGCCCGACGACTCGCGCGCCAAGCAGCCGGACAGCGCTCTCAGCGAAAACGCCGTCACCCCTGAACTGGTGGAAAAACTCAAAAAACTGAACGCGATTGCCACGGACCGGGAACAAAGCCTGGCCCAAATGGCGCTCTCGTGGACGCTGCGCGACCCGCGCGTCACGTCGGCCCTGATCGGGGCCAGCCGCCCGGAGCAAATCGTCGAAAATGTCAAAGCGGCGGAAAAGACCGTTTTCGCAAACGACGAACAGGCGGCCATCGAGGCCGCGCTGAAAAAGTAATCGTCAATAAGGAGCAGACCCATGAGCCAGCCCGCGTTCCCGCCGCTGTCGCAGCAACAGATCGAACACTTTTTGCAGCACGGCCACGTCGTCATTCCTGACTGCTTTTCCCGCCAGTTCGCCGAGAACTGGACCGCGAACGCGTTCCGCCGCCTGGGCTACGACCCCGACGACCCAGCTACCTGGGCGCAGGAAATCGTTCACATGCCGGCCGCGCAGCGCGTGCCGATGCAGGAGATCGCGCCCAAAGCCTGGCAGGCCGCCTGCGAACTGCTGGGCGGCGAGGCGCGTGTCGCGCCCTGCAACTGGGGCGACGGCATGATCGTGAACTTCCGAAAAGGCGCGGACCAGCCCTGGCAGCCGCCCTCGCCCAACGTTTCCGGCTGGCACAAGGACGGCGACTTTTTCCGTCACTTCCTCGACTCGCCGGAGCAGGGCCTGCTGACTATTGTCATCTGGAAAGACATTGAGCCAAAAGGCGGCGGCACGTTCGTCGCCTGCGACTCGGTCGCGCCGGTCGCGCGCCTGCTGGCCGCGCATCCTGAAGGCGTCCTTCCCGCCGGCGCGACCGATGCATCGTTTTCTTCGCTGATCCACCAGTGCCGCGAGTTCATCGAACTGACGGGCAAGATCGGCGACGTGGTGTTGATCCACCCGTTCGTTCTGCACGCGTCCAGCCAGAATCATTCCGGAGAGGCGCGCTTTATCACGAACCCGCCCATCTCGCTTCGGGAGCCGATGCGCTTTGACCGGCCGGACCCGGCGGATTTTTCGCCCGTCGAGCGCGCGATCTTGCGCGGCCTGGGCGTGGAACGTTTTTCTTTCGAGCCGGCCGCGCCGCGCGAGCGTTTGGTGTCGGAAGGCATGAAACGCAAGCAAAAGATGCTGGAAGAAGAACAGACCCGTTTAGCCGCCACAGCGGGTGTCGCAGGGTAGCCGTGCCCAGGATCGGCCCTTGCAGCAAACCGGCGACGCCGTGCAGGTAATCTGCCTACTCGATAACGGCCCCGTTCCGTATGCCGAAGCGTGGGAGCGGCAAAAGGAACTCGTCGCCCTGCGCCAGCAAAACCGCGTCCCGGACACTCTTTTGCTGCTCGAACACCCGTCCACCGTCACCTTCGGTCGGGCCGCCGATCCCGCAAACCTGCTGCTCACGCCGCACGAATACGCTTCTCGCGGCATCGCCCTGATCGAAACGAACCGGGGCGGCGACGTGACCTTTCACGGGCCGGGCCAATTGGTCGGCTATCCCATTTTGCACCTGGGGGAGGGCCGCCGCGACGTTCGGGCCTACGTGCGCGCGCTGGAACAGGTCTTGATCGCCACGGCTGCCGACCTGGGCGTGCCGAACGCGGCCCGCGCGCCCTGGCATGCGGGCGTTTGGGTCGGCGACGGCTACCTTGCCGCCCTCGGCGTGCGAGTCGCCCGCTGGGTGACGCACCACGGCTTCGCCCTCAACGTGACCGACGACGTGCTGCCCGGCTTCGCCGCCATCGTGCCCTGCGGCGTCGCCAACAAGCCCGTCACCACCCTGTCGCGCGAAGCGGGCCGGCCGATTGGGGTGCGCGAGGCCGCCGATGTCGTCGCCCGCCGGTTCCGCGAGCGATTTACCTTCGGCGCGGGCGACGAAACGGCATCGGGCGAGTAAACATATTTCCGCTTCGCCTTCTCTTGACAGGAGCAGAGAAGGTGCTTATAATGGGCCACATCGCGGAAGGCGTTTTTGGAACCCGATGCCGGGTGCGTCCGAACAACGAACAGCCGTGCCGCGACCCTCATCCGCCAATAGCATCGTTGCTTTCGTCTTTTGCGCAAATAATTTCATAGATTGTCACCGGGCAGCGCCGCCGCTGTTTTGAAGGCTCCACGAAGGAGCCGCCAAAAAGCGGCCTCACGCGTGCGTTCCGGGCGACGAGCCTTTCCCGCGCGGGGCAGCGCGCCGACACCGTGGTCGAAGAACCAAACGTGTCGCGCCTGCCCCGCGCTTTTTTGCGTTTGGCACGCGCGCGAAAATCAGCGCGCTTTTGCTTACGGTAACGCAACGGATGATGGCTAACCTTGTGATCGCGGACGACGAGCCGCTGGCGCGGCGGCAACTGAAGGAAACGCTCGCCCGGATCGGCCACGTCGTGGTCGGCGAGGCGTCGGGCGACGAGCACGCGCTCGTTCTCGCCCGGTCCCTGCGACCCGATGCGGTTCTCATCGACCTCGGCCCGGAAAACCGGGACCCGTTTTCCACGGCACGCACGCTCGCGCGGGAACGCCTTGCCGCCGTCGTTTTGCTCGCGGGCGAGGAAGCCGGCGCGCTGCGCGCCACGGTCATTCAGCGCACCTCCGATGCCGGCGTGCTTGCTTTCGTGCGAAAACCCGCGCGCGCCGAAGATTTGGAGCCGGCGCTCGCCATTGCCATCGGCCGGTTCCGCGAAATCGCCGCGCTGGAAACGCAGGTGCGGACCCTGACCGAACGCATGGAGGCGCGCAAACTCGTCGGGCGGGCGAAGGCGCTCCTGATGGAACGCCAGGGGCTGAGCGAGCGCGAAGCCTTTACCCGCATTCAGACCCAGAGCCTGGCCTTGAATAAGCCTGCCCACGAAATCGCCCGCGCCATCGTTCTGGCGAGCGAGATGGCCCCGCCGCCGCCCGCGCCCAGCGGCGGCGCGGAGGCGTCATGAATTTCGCTCCTTTGCTTTCAGCCCCCGCCGTCGTTTCGCGCGCGGCGGAAAGGGCTGAGTTCCCGCAAGACCCGCACGGCGCGCATCCGGCTCGTTTTCCGACCGGCGAGCGCGTGAGAGGCGGCTATTTCACCCCCCAAAAGGAGGCTTTCGTCAACCTTATGCTGCGTAATCGCCGCATCGTGGCCCTCGCCGCCACGCTCTTTCTCGCCGCAGTTCCCGTCGCCGCCGCGTATGCACAGGACCCGCCGGCCGCGCCCAAGCCCGACGATACGACCGGCAAGGACGCCAAGCCGGCCGCGCCGGGCGTGGTCGTCAACGCCAACCTGGAAACGTACTTCACGTACAACTTCAACAATCCCGGCGACCGGAAGAACTTCTTCCTGTACAACAGCCGTGACCGCGAGTTCGGCCTGAACTACGCCGACATCCGCGTCTCGAAAGCCGTCACGCCCGATTCGCGCACCGGCTTCACCGTTCGCCTGATCGAGGGCGACGTGAAGCGTCCCACGCTGTCCGCAGCCGACTTCGAGGAATCCGACAACCTGCTGGAAGCCTACGGCTCGCTGCTCGTTCCGCTTGGAACGCGCGACCTGAAGGTGGACGCCGGCCAGTTCGTCACGCACCTGGGCTACGAGACGATTGACATTGGCACGAACAACTTCTTTTCGCGCGCGTTCCTGTTCCAGATTCCGATCCCGTTTTACAACGCGGGCGTGCGGGCCAGTCTGCCGCTCGGCGCGCGCACGGTCGTGACGGGCTTTCTGCTCAGCCAGTTCAACGGGCGCACGGGCGATGCTTACAAGGACCTTGCGCCTGGCCTTCAGGTCGTGCAAACGCTCAGCCCGACGGCCTCGCTTGTTTTCAACGTGCTGGGATCGCGCGAGCCGGTAGCCATTAGCGAAACCGAAAGTCAGGGCAAATACCTGAGCGTCTACGAGCTGCTGTATATCAACCAGTTCACGCCCGCCTTCAAACTGGGGCTTGATGGTGTGTACCGTCACTGGGAAGACACCGAGGACCAGTACGGTGTGGCCGGCTACGGCACGTTTACGGTAGGCAAGGGAAGCATTGTGGGCCTGAGGGGCGAATACCTCAAGATTGACCCCGACGGCGGCGACGACACCGATTTGTCCAGCCTGACCCTTTCGTTCGAGCCGCGCTCGTCCCTGTTCACGGGCGCGCGCACCCTGCTCGAATTCCGCTACGACCACTCGAAAGATGCCATCTTCGGCGATGACAATGGAGGGTCGAAAAAAGACCAGTACACGCTGACCATCGGCCAAACCTTTAGTTTTTAACGAAGGCAAAGCCAAGCGGACACAACGTCGTGTTCGCAAAACCCACGCCGTCATCCGGGTCGGCGAGCGGCCGTTTTCAAACGACGCCAGGGCCTGAATGAACACACGCCACTCCGCGCGCCGCTCTTTTCCTGCGGCGCGCTTCGGAGGGAAGGAAAATTAGACCGTGAGTTTTGCGAGATCAAGGGGGCGCGCGGTCGCCCCGCAGTGCCGCATCAACAAGTTCGCCCGGTTGGGCGAGCGGCTGCGTCAGCCCGAATGGCGACGCTACGGCTACCTGCTGCTGGGCGGCAAGTTCGCCGGCGTTCTTCTGGTGATGGTGGCGATTCTGCTCGCCGCCTCGCTGTTCGGCGGGCCGGTCCGGGCCGCCGATCCGGTCGTCAAGGGTAACGACATCGTCAACCCGCTGAACACGCTGTGGACGCTGCTCGCGGCCTTTTTGGTGTTCGGCATGCAGGCGGGCTTTACCATGCTCGAAGCGGGCTTTTGCCGCGCCCGCGAAACCGTCAACGTGCTCATGGAATGCATCGTTGACACCTGTTTGTGCGGCATTTTGTTCTACGCCTGGGGCTTCGCCTTTATGTTCGGATCGGGCAGCCCGCTGATCGGCAAGGAATATTTTCTGCTCAACGGCGCTCCTGCCACCTACGGCGCGACCGGCGTTGCCTTTTTAGCCTTCTGGCTGTTCCAGTTCGCCTTTGCCGATACGTGCTCGACCATCACGTCGGGTGCGATGATCGGGCGCACCGGCTTTGTCGGCGACCTGCTGTACAGCGTGGGCGTGTCCGGCTTCATCTACCCGATCCTGGGCCACTGGTGCTGGGGACCGGACGGCTTTCTCGCCACGATGGGCGGCGGCGACGGCAAGTTCCTGGGCAGCCTGGGCACCGGCTTCCACGACTTCGCCGGCTCGACCGTGGTTCACACCATCGGCGGCTTCATCGCGCTCGCCGGGGCGATTGCGCTCGGCCCGCGTCTGGGCCGCCGGTTCAAGCGCGACGGCGGCGGCCCCATGCTGCCCCACGACTTGGTCGTCGCCGCCGTGGGCGGCCTGATCCTGTGGTTCGGCTGGTACGGCTTCAACCCTGGCTCGACGCTGTCGGCGATGGACTTCGAGGGAACGGGGCGAGTCGCGGCGAACACCACGCTCGCGGCCTGCGCCGCCGGGCTGTCGGCCATGTTCTACGGCTACCCGCAAACCAAAAAATGGGACCTGGGCTTCACGGTTAACGGCTTCCTGGCCGGGCTGGTCGCCATCACCTGCCCGTGTTACTGGGTGAGCCCGTTCGGGGCCATCTGCATCGGCGGGATCGCCGGCGTCGTCGTCATCATGGGCATCAACTTTTTGGAGCATATCCGTGTTGACGATCCCATCGGCGCGGTTCCCGTCCACGGTTTCTGTGGCATCTGGGGCACGCTGTCGCTGGGCTTTTTCGCGTGCGGCAAATACGGCGCGAGCGGCCCGTTCGCGCCCGACAACGCCGCGCCCGTCACCGGTCTGTTTTACGGCGGCGGCGCGACCGTGCTGATCGCCCAGCTCATCGGCAGCGCGATTATCACCAGTGCGACGTTCGGCGTTGCGATGGCGCTGATGTACGCGGTTCGGGCGACCGGCACGCTGCGCGTGTCCCGCGAGGGCGAACTCGAAGGCCTGGACCTGCACGAGCACGGCATCCCGGCCTACCCTGAGTTCGTGATGACACCGTCGGCGACCCCGCACGGCATGCCGCCGCCCGGCGGCGAAGTTCTGGGCGCGGCGACGCTTCCCGAACCACGCACCGTCACGCCGACCAACATTACTACGGGCTGAGAAAACTACGCGCCGCGCGCGGAAAAACGCGCGCGGCCGGGCGGAAAAACGGGCCGGTTCGGGGCACGTCTCGAACCGGCCGGGAAAGGCAGGACTCATTTTATGGTCAAAGTGGAGGCTCTCATCCGGCCCCAGCGCGTGGACGAGGTTAAGGCCGCGCTCGATGAAATCGGCGTGTCGGGCATGACCGTGACCGAGGTGAGGGGAACCGGCAAGCAAAAAGGCTACACGCAGCACTATCGGGGCGCGGAATATACGGTCAACTTTCTGCAAAAGGTCAAGATCGAAACCGTTGTGGCCGAAGGCGACGTGGAAAAAGTGGTTGCCGCCATCGTATCGGCCGCTCGGACCGGCGAGATCGGCGACGGCAAAATTTTCCTGTCGCCCGTGATTGACGCGGTGCGCATCCGCACGGACGAACGAGCGGAAAGCGCGCTGTAAACTCGTTCGTTAAAAACAGGCGGCGACTCCGACCGGGGTCGCCGCCTGTCCGCACGTTTGCACATCCGCCCCCGCGTGTGTTGCCGCACTTAAAGGAGAGTTTTTTCATGTATGGTGGTTTCCGTGCCGGCGCTGTCGCCGGTACGCTGGTTCGGCGGCTTTTCGGAACCGGTTTGCTGCTTGCCCTCGCGCCGCTTGCCACGTTCGCGCAGGAGCCGGCGAGCACACCGAAAGTGGATACGGGCGACACGGCCTGGATTCTCGTGTCCGCCGCGCTCGTGCTGCTGATGACGCCCGGCCTCGCCCTTTTCTACGGCGGCATGGTCCGGGGCAAAAACGTGCTCAACATGCTGATGAAGTCGTTCATCGCCATTGCCATCGTCAGCGTGGTGTGGACGATTGCCGGCTACAGCATCGCTTTTTCGACGGGCAACGCTTTTGTGGGCGGCCTGGGCTGGATGTGGCTGAACGGCGTCGGGCAGGAGCCGAACGCGGACTACGCCGCGACTATCCCGCACCAGGTTTTCATGGCGTACCAGATGATGTTCGCGGTCATCACGCCCGCGCTGATTTCGGGCGCGGTCGCCGAGCGGATGAAGTTTTCAGCCTACGTGATTTTCATTACGCTGTGGAGCCTGCTCGTTTACGCTCCGCTCGCGCACATGGTTTGGGGAACGGGCGGCTTCATTCGCGGCCTCGGCGCGCTCGATTTCGCGGGCGGCACGGTCGTTCACATCTCGTCGGGCGTGAGCGCGCTCGTGCTCGCCATTCTGCTGGGCAAGCGGCGGCAGGAGCGGGCCGAAGATTTGCGCCCGCACAACCTGCCGATGACGCTCATCGGCACGGGCCTGCTGTGGTTCGGCTGGTTCGGCTTCAACGCCGGCTCGGCGCTTACGTCGGGCGGGCTGGCCGGCAGCGCGTTCGTGGTCACGCACCTCGCGGCGGCAACCGCCGGCTTGGTCTGGGTGATGATCGAGTGGACGACGCTCAGGCAGCCGACCGCGCTTGGTTTTGCCACCGGCGCGGTCGCCGGCTTGGTCGCCATCACGCCCGCGTCGGGCTTCGTCAACCCGCTGGGCGCTTTAGCCATCGGCGCGGCCGTGTCGGTCATCTCGTTTTACGCCATCAAACTCAAGGCAAGGTTTGGTTACGATGACACGCTCGACGTGTTCGGCGTTCACGGTGTGGGCGGTTTCTGGGGCGCGCTGGCGACCGGCCTGTTCGCCTCGAAACTGGTCAACGGCGCGGGCGCAAACGGCCTGTTTTACGGCGGCGGTGCGACCCTGTTCGTCAAGCAACTGGCGGGCGCGGGCATCGCGCTCGGCTACGCCGCCGTCGTGACGCTGATCCTGGGCCTGATTCTCAAAGCAACGCTCGGCCTGCGGGCGGGCGCGGACGACGAGGAGGCGGGCCTCGACATCGCTTTGCACGGCGAGGAAGCCTACGCGGGCGTGCCGGGCGGCGCGGGCATGGACGGAACCGCGGCGGGCCACGGGGCGCTGGCCCCGGCTTTCCCGCCCAGCATGGCGCGCTGAAAGCCCGCGCTCCGCACATGGCGGGCGGCGAACGAAAAAGGCCCCGGCTCCTTCAGAAGGAACCGGGGCCTTTTTTGCTCGAACGGTGTTACGAATACTGGCGCATGGAAAGAACGACGCGGCCGACGATCTTGGCGTCGCGGGTCACGATGGGACGCAGGTGCGGATTTTCAGGCTGAAGCCGGATGCCGTTTTCACCCGCCGTGTAGAACGTTTTCACGGTCGCCTCGTCGCCCAAAAGCGCAACCACGATGTCGCCGTTGTTAGCCGTTTCCTGCTGGCGCACGATCACCAGGTCGTTGTCGAAAATTCCCGCGTTGATCATCGAGTCGCCCTTGACGCGCAGCATGAAGCAGTCGGCATCGCGCGGAACCAGGCTTTCGGGCAGGGGGAAACTTTCCTCGATGTTTTCGGACGCGAGGATGGGCGTTCCGGCGGCGACGCGCCCGACGAGAGGAACAGTGACGGTGCGACGGCGCGTCATGGGTGCGCCCTCGTGGAGCAGTTCGATGGAGCGGTACTTGTACGGATCGCGCTTGATGTAGCCCTTTGACTCCAACTGGTTCAGGTGCTTCTGGACCGAGCAGGACGAGCGCAGGCCCGTTTCCTTGCCGATCTCGCGCACCGTGGGCGCCTGCCCGTCGCGCATGAGAGCGCGCCGAACGACCTCCAAAATCTCCTGCTGTTTCGTGGAAAGCGTGACCATCGCCGTCGTCCTCGTCGTGTTTTCGTGGGGGTAAAAAGTTGTTCCCAGTATACAGGGCGCGGGCGGAAAAACGCAAACGTGTTTTTGCCGCAAGTATTTTGGAGGAATCCGTTTATGCTCGCAATTTGGGGGGTAGAACGGGGGTGCGAGAGAGACCTGGCCTGCCTTCCCCGAATAGGGTTGAGGGCGGGCCTCTTTTTTTGCCGGGTGAAAGGAAGGCAAACAAACGGTTGACAAACGCTTGGGGCAGGTATATACTTTGCGAGATGTGTTTGCATAACGTTTGCCCGACAATATTTGCCCTGGTGAAGTTTCCGAGTTTGCCTGATCTGGCGTAGTAACCAGAAGAAGGCTTTTTCGGAAGGAGAGACTGTGATGGTTCAACCGCTCCCCTCGTCGTTGCCCAACCTTGACGTGCTGCCCGCCCCGAACGCCGCCCCGCATCGCTTGCGGCAGCCCCGCCGGCCCAATGCTTCGCCCGCCTCCACGCTCCTGTTGCCGGCCCGCCGCTCGCTCGAAGCGCGCCGCCGTCGCCGCAGCCTAGCCTCGTTCCTGCCGGTCGTTCGCCGGGAACACGTTGGACTGGCGTTCACCGTTCTAATTTTGTTGCTATCGCTCGCCGCGACGGGCGGGCGCATTTTGTCCGGGGCGCGCGCCTCGGCCGTGGTTCCCGCCGCTTCGTTGACGACCCTTCGGGTGCGGCCGGGCGACACGCTTTGGGCAATCGCGCGCGGCCACGGCCCGGCCGGTTCAGAAACGCCCGCGCGTATCGAGGCGCTGCTCCGAATCAATCGTTTGCCCCGTAACACCGTTCTGGTTCCCGGTCAAACGCTGCGCGTGCCGGCCGAGCGTTAGCCGCCAAGCGCGCGCCGCTCGCGCTCTTCAATAGCAAACAGCCCCGCCGGGTCACGAACCGGGCGGGGCTGTTTGTCGTTCGGCGCGCGCAGGTCAGGGCACGACCGCGTTCGTTGCCGTGGCCGGGTCCCACAGCGGCAGCGCCTCGGCGAAGTGGCATGCGGAGCGGTGGGTAAAAATCAGCGCGTCGTCCGTGCCGTGCCGAATGGGGTCGAGCAACGGGTCCTTTTCGGCGCACACGGGCTGCGCAAACGGGCAGCGGGTTCGGAACCGGCAGCCGGACGGAATGTCAACCGGCGAGGGCGGGTCGCCTTCAAGCGGGGCGCGCTCGCGGCGGCGGGCGGGGTTGGGAAGCGGCACGGATGCGAGTAGGGAGCGCGTGTACGGGTGGCGCGGGTTCGTGTACAGCGCGTCGGCGTCCGCGATTTCGACGATCCGGCCCAGATACATCACGGCGACGCGGTGCGCGGCGTGCCGCACCAGCCCCAAATCGTGCCCGACGAACAGGTAGGCGATGCCGCGTTCGTCCTGCAAATCCTGGAGCAGGTTGACGACCTGGGCGCGCACCGAAATGTCGAGAGCGGACACCGGCTCGTCGAGCAAAATCAGGTCGGGGTCAAGGGCGAGCGCGCGGGCGATGCCGACGCGCTGGCGTTGACCACCGGAGAACTCGTGCGGGAACCGGCGCGCGGCGAGGGCGGGCAGTCCGACTGATTGGAGCAGTTCGACCACCCGCGCTTCCCGCCCGGCTCGCCCGCCGCCAAGCCCATGGATTTCCAGCGGCTCGGCGACGATCTGCCCGACCGTCAGGCGCGGCGACAAACTAGCGAATGGGTCCTGGAACACCATTTGGACGCGCCGCCGCAATGCGCGCAGGTCACCCGGCGCGAGGCCGAGCACGTTTTGGCCGTCAAAGGTGACACGGCCCGACGTTGCCGGCGCGAGCCGCAGAATAGCGCGGCCGGTCGTTGACTTGCCGCAGCCCGATTCTCCGACCAAACCCAGCGTTTCGCCGCGCGCGATGGTAAACGAAACGCCGTCCACGGCTCGCACGGTTTGCCCGCCGCCGAGCGGGAAATGGACGTGCAGGTCTTCGACGGACAGCAAGGGAGCCGTGTCGTTCACAAAGTGACCTCGGGATACAAGTGGCATCGCACCACCTGGTTTTCTGCGAGCCTTGTCGTCGGCAGGGGCTTTTCGCACACGCCGGGCATGACTTTGGGGCATCGCGCGCGGAACGGGCAGCCGCTGATTGCGCTCGCGTTCGCGGGCGGCTGGCCGGCGATGAACGGCAGGCGCGTCGCCCCGGCCGGCGCGGATTCGGGAAGCGAAGCGAGCAGCCCTTGCGTGTACGGGTGCGCGGGGCGGGCGAACAGCGTTTGCGCGTCGGCGGTTTCCATGACCTGGCCGGCGTACAGCACGACGACCCGGTCGCAGGTTTCGGCGACGACCCCCAGATCGTGCGTGATGAGTAGCACGGCCATGCCGGTTTCTCGGCCCAGCCGGGCGATCAGGGCGAGGATTTGCGCCTGAACGGTTACGTCAAGCGCGGTCGTCGGCTCGTCGGCGAGAAGGACGTCGGGCTGGCAGGCGAGCGCCATGGCGATCATCACGCGCTGGCGCATTCCGCCCGAAAGTTCGTGCGGGTACTGGCGAACGCGCCGTTCGGGAAGGGCGATCTGGACGCGGCGCAGCGCCTCGACGGCCTCCAATTTCGCCGCTCGCCCCTTCAAACCACGATGAACCCGCACGGCCTCGGCGATCTGCTCGCCGACCGTGAAAACCGGGTTCAGGCTGGTCATCGGGTCCTGGAAGATCATCGCCACACGCCCGCCGCGCACGTTTCGCATCGCCTTTTCGGGCAGCGTGAGCAGGTTTTGACCGTCGAGGAGGATTTTTCCGGCGACGATGCGGCCCGGCTCCGGGACCAGGCGCAAAAGGGACAACGCCGTCATGCTCTTGCCCGACCCGGATTCGCCGACCACGCCCAGGGTTTCGCCGCGCGAAAGCGTGAGCGACACGCCGTCCACGACGCGCACCAGTTCGTCTTTGGCGCGCTGCGGCGGAGCGGGAAAGGCGACGGACAGGCCGTCAATCGTCAGCAGGGGTTCGTTCGTCATGCGTGCTTTTCGTGATACGGCATCAGGCGTCGCGGGGCCAGTCGAGCAGTCGCCCGGCCTGAACGTGCGTCAGCATCGTGCCCCGGTTGTTCAGGTCCTGGACCAGGCGGGTTCGGGCCGCTTCGGGCGACAGCCGGGCGGCTTGGGCGAAGGCGCCGGGGAAAAATTCGTCGCACAGGCCCCAAACGTAGCCGTAGGTTCCGCGCGTGCGGCCGGTCAGGGCGTGCTTGGTGAATAGAAACCGCTGCTGCAACTGGGCCAGGTACAGGTGACGGCTGCCCCGCGGCCACGGCAAACGGTTCGTCGCGGTCGGGCCGTGTCGCTCGACGTGTTCGTAGACGGTCAGGGCGTTGCGCGCGAGGCGGCCTTTTTCCTGCAAATCGCGCGGGTCAACGTCGCCCTGGGCCGCGATCAGGAACGGCAGCAGGCCGAGCGACGCGAAAGCGGGCCTGCCGCCTTTCAGTATCCGGCCGTAAAACAGCCGCTTTTGGAGGTGCAAATCGTCCTTCCAGAACCAGGTACGGTTCATCAACGCGCCCGTGTCGCCCGTCCACGGCGTCGCCTCCTGGAGCGAAGGAAGATCGGGAAAACGGGGCGCGGCGCGGCTCCACGCGCACAGCCCGACGCGCTCGACAAAGGCGACGCAGGCGTCAGGCGTCGTGACCTCGGTTTCGGCGGTCATTACGCGCGCCGGCAAAGCCGCGTCAGGCAGTCGTCGGCGGCCCGCACGACGCGTTTTTCGCGCTCGGTTTCGGCCGCGCTTTCGGCGATGGTGGCGAGGACCGGAACCGCGTCGCCGTTGCCGATCCGTGCGAACGTTTCCACCAGCGCGACGTAGGCGTCGGCTTCAGCGTCGCTGGCAAACGTCGGGCGCGGGCCGTAAAACAGCAGCCGGCCGCCGTGATAGCCGACGTTCGACGGGTAGCGCAGGCACAGCGCGCGCAGCAGGGCATCGCGCTCGGCGGGCGGCAAAAGCGCCTCGCTCGTTCGGTCTGAGGGCTGAAGGCGCGCGAGCAGCGGCGGCGCGAGCCGGAACGCTTCCTTCGCCGCGCAGCCGTCGCTGAAGGTATTCCGGTGGAACGACAGGCGCAGCAGCGGCACGAGCGCGCGCCCATCGCCGCGTTCTCCCAGCGCGAGGGCGGCCCGGACGAGGAGGGGGGCGCTGCGGCCCCAGCGTCCGTAAAAACAAGCCGCGACGCCGATAAGCGCGTACATCGGAATGTTGGCAAAGGGCGCGAACGAACCGGGCCAACCGCGCACCATGCCGGTCAGCATCACGGCCGCCCAGCCGGAAACGACGAAGGCCGCGCCCGCGCGAAAAAGAGTTGTTCGGGCGCGTTGCCGCCGGTCCTCGCGCCGCACGATGTCGGCGAGCAGGTCGGCGGCGGCTTGCACGTCCGCGTGGTCTTCAAGAAAACGTTCGGCGGCGCGGGCCGCGCGTTCGTCGCGGCTGCCCAGGAGCCGCGTCAACACGATGGCGTCTATGGTGTCCCAATCCTTTCCGAGGAAGCGCCCGCGCCGCCGAACGCGACTAGGCGCAGGCCCGGCAGACAGTTGCGGCAGGCTGCGAGAATAGCCGGGTGGTTAGTCCGTAATGACAACCGCTCCACGTTCTGCAACAGACCCGCGTCGGCAAGGACGTGATGGAAACGAGCGCGGTCGGCGCGGCCGGGCAGGCCGCAGACGCGCGTGAGCAGATGGAGCACGGCGAGGGCGAGTTCGGGATGGGCCGGCCGCGACTGGCCCGTCTCCTCGGTCAGCGCGCGCCGCAGCCGCGCGCCGTGCTCGATTGTCAGCCCGGTCGCGGCCGTGCGCTCGTCCAGGCCGGTGAGCAGGTCGGCGAGGGCGCGGCGGGCGGCCTCGGCTCGCTCGGCTTGGGGATCGTCCAGCGCGGCGAGCAGCGTGTCGGCCGCCCGCAGATCGCCCCAGCGCGCGAGCAGACCGGCGGCTTCCAACTCGACCATTGAGGCCCGCGATTGGCCGCTATAGTCCCCGCAAAAGCCACGGAAAACGTCTGTCATGTCGGTCCGTAAAACGAGGCTGACACCCAGTGCGGCCAAAATGGTCAGGAGGCCGCCCCCGTTAACGAGTGGCGCGATCAGCCGCGCGCGCCGCAAGCGCCGTTTGCGGGCGCGTTCGAGCACGTTTGCCACGATGTCGGCGGCGGGCGGCCCGGCCTGCGCGAACGCGGCGCGGGCCGCCGCAACCTCGTTCGGCTTGCGGCTGTTGAGCAGGCGCGACAATACGACGGCGTCCATAAAATCTGTTACGGCCGGAAAGGGAACGAGGGTGCCGTGACAGGCGCGCGCCCGTCGAGCCGCGCCCTTATTTCCTCAATGCTGACGCAGGCCACCCCGACAACGTGCCGGTCCCGGTCCGTCGTCGCCTGCCGGCCCCGGACCGCCGCGACGGCGAGTTCGGCACCTTTGTCGCCCACGAGCGCGGCCAGGCGCAGCAGGGTGACTATGCCCTCCGCCACCTCTTCCGGGCGAGCGACCACTTTTACCGGGTCCCATTCCCGCAACAACGTGTTCAGGGCGTGACGCTGTCGGTCGTTCAGCAGGTTTGTATCGCCCGGCGACACGCGCGGCAGCAGACGTTTCAGCGCGCCGGACACGACCGGCAGCGGGGCGGCCGGAACGTTTGCGCCGAACGCCTCGACGAGCGGCCCGACCGCGCGCAAATCGTCGTGTTCGGCAAACGCAAGGCCGGCACGCGCCCGAACAAGCGAGCAATTTTTGCGATCCTTCAAGACAATGGCAACCGAATAAAGAAACTGAAGCGGGAAGAGCAGAACCGGAAACGGAAATCGGCTGCCGTAGCCGAGTGCGATCAGCGTCACGGCTACCGCGAGAGTCGCCGACGCTATGCCAACCAGGACACCCAGCAAGGTTCTCCTGACCCGCGCAATCCTCCGCTCGTCCTTTTCCAGCGCGGCGACCAGAACGGCGATGGCCTCGTCGCGCTCGGCCTGCGACGCGCGGGCGGCGGCGTCCGCGAGCAGATGTTGGGCGGCGCTCGCCTCGTCCTCTTTTTTGCTCGAAAGCAGCCGGGTAACGACAACACGGTCCATGTTGATGTACGTCTACGGACGGGTACGGAAGCGGGGCGGGCTGGCGGTCGCCGCCGGAGCCGCCCAGCCCTCGAAACGAGCGTTCAAGGCGGCGAGGCTTTCGCGCGCCGCCTCAATGACCGGGCCGAGGTGGTCGTACTTGCCTTCTTTGGCGATCAGGGCGGTCAAGGCGGTCGCCGTTTCCTTGTCGCCCACGAGCGCGGCGGCGCGCAGCAGGGGGGGTAGGCTCTGGGCGTTGTCGAGAGGAGCGATGCCTTTCTCTTCCGGGGTCCAGTGGGTCAAGAACGTGTTCAGGGTGTCGCGCTGACGCTGGTTCAGAAACGCGGCGTCGCCGGGTTGGAAATGGGGCAGCAAGCCGTCGAGAGCGCGAGCGACAACGGGCCGGGGCGCTTCGGAACGGTTCGCGGCGAACGCTTCGACGAGCGGGCCGAGAGCGCGTAGGTCGCCGTGTTCGGCGAGCGCGAGCGCGACCCGCGCCCGAAGCGGCGAACAACGCCTGGCCCGCCATTTGAGCGGCTGCCATTTGAAAACAACCCAGAAGAACAGGAATGGGTTGACGCCGTGCGACTTCATCAAAAGATACAGGCTGGTGGCGTACAAACTGAGCACTCCCAAACCAGCCATCGAACCTAGCACGGTCATGCGCGTTTTCAGACGCTGTTCGTCGCTCTGCAAGGCGGCGATGAGCACGGCGATGGCCGCCTCGCGCTCGTCGCGCGTCCGGGCGGCCGATTCGGTGAGCAGGCGCTGGGCGGCGCTCGCCTCGTCTTCCTTTTTGCTCAGCAGCAGGCGCGATACGACGACGGTGTCCATTTTGGTAAAAGGCTAAAAACTAATCGTCCACGAAAAGGCTGCTGACGGATTCGTCGGCGTGGATGCGCTCGATGGCCTGCGCGAACAGGGGCGCGGTGGACAGGACGACGATCTTATCGAGCATCTTTTCCGGGCCGAGCGGGATGGTGTCGGTGACGATCAACTCCTTGACTTCGGGGCGCGACAATCGCTGCACGGCCGGCCCGGCGAGCACCGCATGGGTGCAGGCGACGTAGATTTCGGGCCGCGCGCCGTGGGCCAGCAGCGTATCCACGATCTCGTTGATCGAGCCGCCGGTCGAGATGATGTCGTCGTAGACCACGCAGGTTTTGCCCCGAACGTCGCCAGCCAGGTGCGTGATGTCGCTGATGCCGTGGCCGGGGTGGACCTTGTAGCCGACCGCGAGCGGCGCGCGCAGCCGGCCGGCAATCTTTCGTACCGTCTTAACGCGCCCCTCGTCCGGCGACACGACGACCACGTCGCGCAAATCCTTGCCGATCAAATAATCGGCAATCAGGTGGATTGCCTCCATGTGGTCCACGGGGATGTCGAAAAATCCCTGGATGGCGTCGGCGTGCAAGTCCATCGCCACGACGCGGTGCGCGCCGGCCGTCGTTATTAAATTAGCAATGAGTTTGGCCGTGATCGGCTCGCGCGGGGCGGACTTCTTTTCCTGGCGCGCGTAGCCGTAGTAGGGCAGCACGACCGTGATGCGGTCCGCGCTAGCCCGCCGCAGCGCGTCAATCAAAATCAGTAACTCCAACAGGTTCGCGTCAATGGGCGGGCACGTTGGTTGCAGTACGAAGGCATCCGTCCCGCGCACGGACTCCTCGAACTTGACGTACAGTTCGGTGTCGGGGAAGCGCGTGATTTGAAGGCCGCCGAGTTCGATGCCCAACTCGTGCGCCATTTGCTGGGCAAGGGGCCGGTTGGCGGTGCCCGCGAACAGGCGCAAGGGGGCGTTGTGACGGCGTTGGTTGGCGGCGTCGTCCATGAAGGGGGCGAAGGCTCCTGTGTTCGTGCGTCGGGGTGTGCGCGGGGTGGATCGTCCGTCGGCGGGGCGGCGGGCGACACCGTTCATTATAACCTTGCGCTTCCGTAAGAACCGTTGAGAACCGCCGGAGGAACCGCCGATTGAAATCGGCGGTTCCTCTTACGCGATGGTTCCTCTCATGGGCCGTTTGACACCCCCCAGGCCCCGTGCCATACTTTACAGGCATCGTTTACCAAACAGAACCTCGAAATTTTGACGGAAACTTATAAGGATTTTTTGACCATGCAGGCCGTAATTTTGGCCGGGGAGCGCGGCGCTCCCCTGTACCCCCTGACCGCCCGGCAACCGCGCGCCATGCTGCCGCTCGCCGGCAAGCCGCTCGTGCAGTACCAGATGGAACTGCTGAAGCGCCACGGCATTGACGAGGCCGTGTTGTGCCTCCAGGTCATGCCCGAAACGTTCGAGGGGCGTTTCCGTGACGGCAAGGAAGTCGGACTTTCCCTGCGCTACCACCGCGAGCAGGAGCCGCTCGGCACGGCGGGCGCAGTCCGGGCCGTGTCCGACCGGCTCGTCGGCGACTCGATTCTTGTCCTGAACGGCCACGTCCTGACCGACGTTGACCTTTCCGGCCTGATGCAGGTCCATCACGACAGCGGCGCGGCCGTCACCCTGCTGCTCGCCGTCGTGGCCGACCCGTCGCGCTACGGCGTGGTCGTCACCGACAGCGCGGGCCGCGTCACCTCGTTCCAGGAAAAACCGGCCGCCGAGGAAGCCGCCAGCGACACGGTCAACGCGGGCGTTTACGTGATCCGGCGCGACGTGCTGCGGCGCATCCCGCCCGCACAAGAATACAGTTTCGAGCGGCAACTTTTCCCGCAACTCTTAGCCGAAAACGTGCCCATGATGGGCTGTGTGGCCGACAACGCTTACTGGCTGCCCATCTCGACTCTGCCCGACTACCAGCGCGCCCAGGCCGATATCTTAGAAGAGCGCGTCAAGGTGAAAATCAACGGCGACCAGATCGCGCAAGGGGTTTGGGTCGGCGAAAACGCGCAGGTCCACCCGACTGCGGAACTGCGCGGCCGAATTTTCATCAATCACCACGCCCAGATCGGCAAGGACGTGAAGATCAGCGGCGTGACCGCCATCGGGAGCCGTTGCCGCATTGACGACGGGGCCGTCGTCGAGGACGCGATCCTTTGGCGCGGAACCGTGGTCGAGCGCGGCGCGACCGTGCGCGGCTGCATTTTGGGCGACAACTGCGTGGTCCGCTCCGGCGCGACCGTTCAGCCCGGAAGCGTGGTCGGCGCGGACGGCATCATCGCTTCCGTGGTGGCGAAACTGCCCACGAGAGGCGACATTCAGCGGGCCGCCATTAAATTTGGCACCGACGGCTGGCGCGGCATCATCGCCGACGATTTTACCGTGGACAATGTGCGCCTGGTCACGCAGGCCGTGTGCGACTGGGTGTGCGCGGGCGGCGCTCCGGGCAAGGGCATCGTGGTCGGCTACGACCGGCGGGCGCAGTCCGAAGTCTTCGCCCGCGCCGTCGCCCAGGTCGTCGTCGCCAACGGCCTTGAAGTCTACCTGTCCGACCGTGAATGCTCCTCGCCGGCCGTTTCGTTCGCCGCGCGCTATTTCAAGGCGTCGGCCGGCCTGATGATCACGGCCTCGCACAACCCGCCCCAGTTCAACGGCCTGAAAATCAAGGCGCACTACGGCGGCTCGGCGACCCCCGAAATGGTCGCCCAGGTCGAGGAAAAACTGCGCGAACTGCTGCGCTCCGGCGCGGCTCCCAAGATCAGCCGTGATTTGCCCGCGACGGCTGACCTGGCCGGCCCGTACCTCGCGCACTGTGCCCGCTTCGTCAACATGGACAGCGTGCGCGAATCCGGCTTCAAAGTGGTCGTGGACCCCATGCACGGGTCGGGCGCGGGCTACCTAACCGGCATCTTGCAAAAAGCCGGCGTGGACGTGACCGAGATTCGCTCCGAGCGCAACCCCGTCTTTGGCGGCATCAACCCGGAGCCGATTGCCGAAAACATGGGCGCGCTGTTCGAGGCGGTCACGCAAACGGGTGCGGACGTGGGCATTTGTTTGGACGGGGACGCCGACCGGCTGGGCGCGTGCGACAGTCAGGGCCGCTTCGTGGACTGCCACCGCATCTTCGCCGTTTTGCTGCGCCACCTTTTCGAGGAGAGGGGCTGGAGCGGCGGCGTGGTCCGCACCGTTTCCACCACGCGCGTGCTGGACAAGATGACCGCTCGATACGGTCTGCCCCTCACGGAAACGCCGATTGGCTTCAAGTACATCTGCGAAAAAATGCTGACGGATGACATTCTCATCGGCGGCGAGGAGAGTGGCGGCGTGGGCGTCAAAAATCACCTGCCGGAGCGCGACGGCGTTCTGATGGGCATGCTGCTCCTCGAAGCGATGGCCGCCAAGGGCAAACGTTTGGAAGACCTGATTGACGACATCTTCGCCACTTTTGGCCCCCATGAGTACAACCGGCGCGACCTGCACCCGCCGCAGGAAAAAATGCACGGCATCATCTCGGCCCTGCAATCGTTTAGCGAGACCACGTTCGCGGGCGGCGCGTTGGAAAAAATCACGCGCAAGGACGGCACGCGCATGGACTTCGCGGACGGCTCGTGGCTTCTGCTGCGCCCGTCCGGGACCGAACCCGTGGTGCGCGTCTACGCCGAGGCCCAAACGCAGGAGCGGGCCAGGGAACTTGTCGCGCGCGGCGTCGAGATGATTGAAGGGGTGTAGTCGAAAGAGTTGCGCTTTTTGGCCCGGCGACTGAAGTCGCGGGCTACGAAAGCACGAAGTCTCCTGCGGAGACTGGGAATGCTGGGGAGATTGGGGAGGGGGTTTACGTGGCGCGGGGGCCTTATACGCGGCTGTACGTTCATCTGGTGTGGGCGACGGCGGAGCGGCAGCCGTTGCTCACGCCGGAGATTCGGGACGCCGTGTATGCGTGCATAAAGCGGGACGCGGCGCACTTGAAGGCGGAAGTCATTGCAATCGGCGGCGTGGCGGACCACGTTCACGTGCTCGCGCGCTACCCGGCCGCCGTTTCCATTTCGCGGCTCGTGCAGCAACTCAAAGGCTCGTCCTCGCACCTGGTCACGCAACGGCTCGGCCATTTGTTCCAATGGCAGGGCGGCTACGGCGCATTCTCGCTCAGCCGTTCCCTGATTCCCCGCGTTCAAAAATACATCGAACGCCAGGAAGACCACCACCACGACAACACCCTGCTCGCCGCCCTGGAACAAGACGAAGAAGAAGCCCCCTAAAAGCGTCTCCTCCCCAGTCTCCGCAGGAGACTTCGTGCTTTCGTAGCCCGCGACTTCAGTCGCCGGGCCAAAACCGGGCGCGAAAAAACCGAGGCCCCGGTTCCCTTGTGAGGAATCGGGGCCTTTCGTTCGCCGTCCGCCCAGCGTGGCCGGGGCGTCATTGCCCGCTCGGACCGGAACATCCCCGAAGGGCAGTGTTCCTGAAAGCCCGCGCCGTGGGCGTCGCGGCGACAGCGCGTAACGTCTGGTTCTATTATTGGGAAGCCGGGCCACCCGTGACACCGGAGAATGTACCGGAATTTCATCCCTACAGCGCGTAGCCGCTTCGGTAGCGCGGCACGATAACGTCGGTGACTTCCGGGGCGTTCTTGGCGCGCAGATTGCGGGCGTCCCACTCGATCTTTTTGCCGTCCGCCCACACGGCAAGGTTGCCCAGAAGAATGGTTTCGGTCAGCGGCCCGGCGTAGTCGGGAAAGTTGCTCCTGGCGGGCTGGCCCGTTTTGATGGCCCGGATGAACTCCTCGAAATGGCCCGGCGATTCGGGGAAGGACGGGCTGCCCACGTCAACGGGGTCAATGAACCGGCCGCCGCCGCCGTAGTCGCCGGGCGTGTACAGTTTGCCTTTTTCACCGACGATCAGCGAGCCGCTGTCGGACAATTTGTCAACGCCGGGCACGATGCCGGCCGCGGGAAGTTTGCCGCCGTCGTACCAGAACAGGGCGAGCGCGGGGCGCGCGGCATTGGCGGGAAACTCGAAGCGGATTTGCGAGGATTGCGGGTAACTGTCGCGGTTGTGGCCCGACGTTTGCGCGACGACGGAAACCGGGTCGCGCAAATCGAGCGCCATGAACGGCAAATTGACCGTGTGGCAGGCCATGTCGCCTAAAGCGCCCGTGCCGAAGTCCCACCAACCGCGCCACGCGAACGTGTGGTAGCCCGGTCCGTACGGCCGAAACGGGGCCGGCCCAAGCCATTGGGACCAGTGCAGGTTCGGCGGGGGCAGGGCTGCGGCGGGACGGGTTTGTCCCTGCGGCCAGATCGGGCGGTTGGTCCAAACGTGGACCTCTTTCACCACGCCAAGCGCGCCGGCCCGCACGAGCGCGGCGTTTTTGCGCATCCCGTTGTCGGCCGTGCCCTGGTTGCCCATCTGGGTGGCGACCTTCATCTGGCGGGCGATTTCGCCCAATTTGCGTGCCTCGTAGATGGTGTGCGTGAGCGGCTTCTGGCAAAAACAGTGCTTGCCCATGCGCATCGCCAGGGCAGCGGCGGGTGCGTGGTGGTGGTCGGGCGTGCTGACGGTCACGGCGTCAATGCTTTTGCCCATCTGGTCAAGCATCACGCGGTAATCGGTAAAGGCGCGGGCGTTCGGGTATTTTTTGGCCGCGCGGGCGAGCGTGTTTTCGTCCACGTCGCAAATGGCAACCACGTTGCCGAACCGGGCCGCATCGGCCGTGTCGCTGTCGCCCTTTCCGCCCACGCCCACACAGGCGAAGCCGACCGTATCATTGGGGGACTTGCCGGCCGCATCCTGGGCGGCAAAGGCAGTCTGCGCGGTCCACAGGCCGACGCCGGAAACGGCGGCGGCGCGCAAAAAGTCGCGCCGTGTGCTTCGTTGCTTTTGTTCGCTGCTCATCGTGGGTGCGTTTTTTTCCCTTCGGTTTTGACCGCGTTTTCGTGGCGCGGGCCGGGGCGTAGTTTCGGTAAGGCAGGGATTTTCTCCTTCACGGCGTCGCCCAAGCAGACGCCTCACCGGAACCGGCGTAGTGACCGCCCGAAGGCGCTGAGGGAACGCCGGAGCCGGCTGGGGGAACATCTGAAAGCATTGGGAGAATTTCTGAGAGCATCGGGGAAAGTTCTGAGCCGTTCGGGGGAACTTCTGAGGGGGCCGGGGGAACGCCCGAAGGCATGGAGGAAAGTTCGGAGAAGGCGGATGCGCCTTTCTTTTCGCCTGGGTCCTTTTCGCCGGTCATTGCGCCCCAGCCCCGGCGACTGAAGTCGCGGGCTACGAAAGCACGAAGTCTCCTGCGGAGACTGGGAAATGGCTGACGGCGGCTTCGTGGGCTTCGCGCGCGCACAAGAAAGGCCCCGGTTCGCCCTCTTAGTCTCCGCAGGAGACTTT